>Ga0307425_1000072_pt1 | contig 54607 bp, 56 predicted proteins | sample SalMarWE160330MG_FD_202152 | JGI IMG/M metagenome (GOLD analysis project Ga0307425, IMG submission 202152) | Salt marsh sediment microbial communities from the Plum Island Ecosystem LTER, Massachusetts, United States - WE1603-30 | ecosystem: Environmental > Aquatic > Marine > Intertidal zone >... | reverse complement strand
TCCCCCCTATTCCGGATCCCACATAAACGCCGGTTCTTTCCCCTTGCAAAAGGACAGGATCTATCCCGGAATCCTGGACCGCCAGCTCCGACGCTGCCACAGCATACTGGATGAATGGGTCCATTTTTCGGACTTCCTTTTTGTCGATGAACTCAAGCGGATCGAAGCCTTTGACTTCCCCGGCGATTTGACTGGCATGCCGGGAGGCATCAAACCTGGTGATGCGATTGATCCCGCTTTTCCCCGCCAAAATATTCGTCCAGTTCTCCTCAACCCCCATCCCCATAGGCGAGACTAGGCCGATCCCCGTGACGACAACTCTCTTATCTGGTCCTCTTGTTCTGGGAAATCGTGCCGCGGACATGACGAGTTTTTTATGTGGTTATTTGTTTTGAAGAAAATTTAAGACATAATCGATGGCCTTCCCAACAGTGGTCATTTTTTCCGCATCTTCATCCGGAATATCTAGGTCAAATTCATCCTCGAGTGCCATGACTAATTCTACTGTATCTAGGGAATCTGCTCCGAGGTCATCTATGAATGACGCTTCCTCGGTGACCTGATCTTCGCTGATGCTGAGCTTATCCGCAATGATAGCCTTTATTTTTTTCAACAGTTCTTCTCTTTCCATTTTTTTCTCCTTTTCTGTATATTCACAATTTTCATTGTGTGCATTACATCAACATCCCACCGTTAATGCCGACAACTTGGCCAGTGATGTAGGATGCGTTCTCAGAGAGGAAGAATTTGACCAGATGGGCCACTTCATCTGGAGTGCCAAACCGCTTCATGGGAATGATATCAACGAACGCGCCCTTGACCGCTTCAGAGAGGTTTTCCGTCATGGCTGTGGAAATATACCCGGGAGCGACGGCGTTTACCGTAATCCCCCTGGACGCGACCTCTCGTGCCAGCGACTTGGTGAAACCGATGACTCCAGCCTTGGATGCGGAATAGTTAGTCTGGCCTGCATTTCCCATAAGGCCGACGACAGATGAGATGTTTACGATCCGGCCGAAGCGATTGCTCATCATGTTGCGGATCACAGCCTTGGAAAAGTTGAACACGCCTTTCAAGTTCACGGCGAGAACAGCATCCCAATCCTCCTCTTTGAGCCGCAGCAACAATCCATCCCGAGTGATACCGGCATTGTTCACCAGGTGATCGATCTTTTGATGCTCTTTTAAAACACGCCCGACAACGTCAGCCGTCTCGTCTGATCGGGAAACATCCGCACTATAGGCAAAAGCCGTCCCCTTGTGCGCGCCGATCTTATCCACGACTTCATCAAGCTTTTCCTTTTGAATATCGACCAAGACGACGATGGCACCATCCCTGGCTAGAGAAAGCGCTATGGCCTCCCCGATGCCTTGAGATGCCCCCGTCACAACGGATACTCGGCCGGAAAGAGTCATTTTATACCTTCATCCCCTGTGCTCCCTCTGAAAAGAGGGAGAGTTCTGCCCGAATTTTATCCTGGACCTTGTTTACGACAAAATCCCTGGCCATCTTTACAGCATTTTTGACGGCCACTGCATTCGAGCGGCCGTGCCCGATGATGCACACCCCGTTTATTCCCAAGAGCTGGGCTCCTCCATATTCGGAATAATCCACCCGCTTGTAAAGTTTTTTCAAGTGCCTCTTCATCAACAGGAAACCGATCTTTGCGAAAAGATTCTTCATGATTTCTGTTCGCGCCATGTGGAACATCGTATCTACGACCCCTTCACTCACTTTGAGGGCAATGTTTCCCGTGAACCCATCACTCACGATCACATCGGCCTTCCCCGAATAGATGTCTTTTCCCTCCACATTCCCAATAAAATTCATCGAAGACGCCATCAATCGGGTATGGACCTCTTTGGTCAGCTCGTTTCCTTTCGTCCTTTCCTCGCCCACGCTCATCAAGGCGATGCGGGGCTCCTTTCGTCCCATAACGCTTTCCATAAAGATCCGTCCCATAACAGCGAACTGCATGAGATGATGGGGTTGGCAATTGACGTTCGCTCCGACATCGATCAAGAGAGTGGGCCCAGTCAACGTGGGGACCAACAGAGACAGAGCCGGTCTGTCCACCCCGCTCAGAGCCCCCAGGACCTTGTTTGATATGTACACAACGGCCGCTGTATTCCCTGTGCTGACAAACGCATCCGCCTTCTTTTCTTTGAGGAGTTGGGTGCCTATACGGATGGATGACTTCTTTTTTTTCCTGAAAGAAAGAATGCTTTCGCTCATGCTGATCGTTTCGGATGCATTGACTATAGTGACTCTGGAGTTCGAATGATCCAGTTTGTCATACTCTCGTTTCACGAGGGGCTCTGACCCCACAAGAAGAACTTCGATATCGAGCTCCCGGGACGCTCTTACCGCCCCTTCAACAGTGACTTTTGGCCCGAAGTCCCCCCCCATGGCATCAACAGCGACCTTCATGTTTTCCTCGGCTCTATTCTTCTGTTCCCTCGATCACCTGGCGGCCTTTGTAATAACCACATTCCGGGCAGGCGCGATGGGGAAGCTTTGGGCTTCCACAGTTTGAACACAGTGAGAGCGAGGGGTTCTCAAGAGCATCATGAGCTCTACGCTTTCCTTTTCTTGAATGAGAATGTCTTCTTTTCGGATTTGCCATTTAACTTTTATCTCTCAAAAATATCTTAAGCTTTTCAAGGCGAAGGTCGGACTCCTTCGCCGTGCAAGAACATTTGCCTTCCTCTATCAGCTTCCCGCAAACAGGACAGATCCCTTGGCACCCCTGAGAACAGAGTGTCCTCATAGGAAAAGTCAGATTGAGCTGCTCAAGGATCACTTCTTTCATGTCTACGTGTCGTTTGTAGAAAAACAACCGGTCCATATCATCCTGCTCCAGCTGCTCTTTAGCCACCTCCAGCTCCTCAGGGAGATAGACCAGGTCAAACCTGGAGTCCACAGGAAACTCGAAGGGGGTGAGACAACGACAGCACACAAAATTAAGCCTCGTTGTGATCTTCCCTTGGATCAAGAGCTCTTCGCTGAGCTTCTTGACTGTCGCCTCCACATGAACAGGTTTTAAAAACACGGCATTTTCCTCGATGAGATCTTCGCTAAAGAATTCAAAATCCTTCGAAATTTTCAACCCTTCTTCAGGGATTCTATCCACATCGATCAGCATATTTTCACACTCATAAAAAAAGTCACCCTATTATACCACCCTTCTTCACTTTGTCAATAATTATAAGCCCGTCCAACCTTCCTGGCTTATCCCGCCGTTTGTCTCTGGATTTCCATGAAAATAACGCACAAAAACTCTCGGGGTTTTCCGACAAAACAAGGTGAAGTCTTCTTGTCCTTTGTCTATGGATAACTTGAGAAACAGGGTTCTAAAGACAGAACCGTTAGAAAAAGGACATCTTGCTTTTGATGGTGCCGCTAGGCTAGAATTGAAGACAAATGGCCGGGAACAACACTGACATCGAACACAATGGTTTCATGTTCCACGTCCAAACGCAGGATCATGGGGCCAATGTTCATTATGTCGAGTCCATCGTTTACAAGTCTGGCAAAGTTCTGGCTTCACGCCGAACATACTACACAAATATCCTCCGCAGCTCCATTCTTCATGATAAGATCAAAGAAATCATCGAAGAACAGCACGAAGGCATTCTCAAAGATATTTCCGAAGGGAAGTTCGATCAACTCTAATTCCGTTTGAGTCGGCAACATGCAGTGGGAAGGAGACAGGAGGAGCCCTTGCTGAGCCTTCAAACAGTTGTGCGCCTCACCCACTCAGGGCACACCACAAGAGATCCAGCCTTCCCGCCAACGCAGGTCGGAATATGTTGAGGCTATTTTTCGGGCTTGTATTTGTGCTCCCATTATATAAAATAGTCAACAGAGACAGGATTGTGGATAGACTGCACAGACAATAAGATGAACAAAAAAAAACTGCTCCTCATCGACGGGAATTCCCTACTGTACCGTTCTTACTATGCCATACGCTTTCTGACAAATCCCGAAGGATTCCCGACAAACGCGATCTATGGCTTCCTCATGACATTGAAAAAATTGATAGGCCAAGAGAGTCCGGATTATCTTGGAGTCGTGTTCGACACCAAAGGACCGACCATCCGACACGGGATGTACAAGGAGTATAAAGCTCAACGCAAACCCATGCCCGAGGACCTTGTTGTGCAGGTGCCAGTCTTGAAAAAGATCATCAACGCCATGAACATCCCTGCCTACGAACAGTCGGACCATGAGGCCGACGATGTCCTGGGAACGCTTGCTCATCAAGCATCCCAAAAGAACATCCAATCCGTTATCGTCACGACCGATAAAGACCTGCTCCAGATTGTGAACCAAAACACATCTGTCTACAACCCGACAAAAGACCTCCACCTGGACGAAAAGAGCGTCGCAGAACATTTCGGGGTCATGCCATCCCAAGTGATCGATGTGCTTGCGTTATGGGGCGATCCATCGGACAATATCCCGGGAGTCCCAGGAGTCGGGGAGAAAACATCCAAGGCGCTGATCAAGCAATTCGGGTCGCTGGATAATTTGCTGGCAAACCTCGCCGACATAAAAAAGGAGAGTCTCAGACAAAAGATAGAAAACCATCTTGAAGAACTCAAGCTGAGCCGGCAGCTGGTGACGATAATCACTGACCTGGACCTCGAGTTAGATCCGCGCGAGCTGGCAGGGTCCGAGCCAAACACTGACGAACTTATCGCACTCTATCAAAAGTTGGGTTTTTCCTCTCTTGTCTCCGAATACACGAGCCCATCCAATCCCGCACAAAAAAAATATCAAACAATCTCGGACGAAACCTCCTTGCAACGGGTGCTATCAAAAATAAAAAAAACCGGATGTGTCGCGTTGGACACAGAAACAGACAGTCCCTCCCCGACGAAAGCCCGTCTTGTCGGCATCTCCTTCTCCGCGGAGCCCCATCACGCCTACTATCTGCCCCTTCGGCATGATTCCACCATCGCTGGCGAACAGGTTCCGAAGGAAGATGCTTTCCGTCTCCTCAAAGAGACCTTTACAAACCCCAAAATAAGAAAAATCGGACAGAACATCAAATACGACTTCATCGTCCTCCACAGAGAAGGGATCACCCTTCAGGGGATAGACTCAGACACCATGGTCCTCTCATACCTGTTGGAGCCCAACTGGGGAAAACACAACCTGAACAAGCTCGCCACAACCTACCTTCAGGTCAACACCATCCCCTACCATGAGGTCGTGGGCAAGGGAAAGAACGAAGTGACTATGAACGCCGTCAGTATCGCCAAGGTGACTCCATATGCCTGCCAGGATGCGGATTTAGCCTTCCAGTTGGCGGACGTGCTCTGGCCCAAAGTTAAGGAAAGGGGCCTTACCAAGCTCTATCAAACCTTAGAGCGTCCCCTCATCCAGGTCTTAGCGGACATGGAAATGTGGGGAGTCAAGATCGATCCCGATATCATGGGGAGACTCTCCCAAGAACTCCAAGAGGAGCTCGATCTGCTCCAAAAGAAGATATTTGCGATTAGCGAGGAAGAATTCAACATCAATTCGCCCAAACAATTAGCGAACCTCCTGTTCGACAAAATGGGCATTCAGCCTTCGAAGAAAACGAGAAAAACGAGGAGTCATTCCACCGATATGAGCGTGCTCGAAGAGCTATCCAAGGCCCACCCTATCGCCCAATACACCCTGGAATACAGGCAATTTTCAAAGCTGAAATCCACATATGCTGACGCTCTCCCCCTCCTCATTAATCCAGATACGGGCCGTATCCACACATCGTACAATCAGACTGTGGCAGCCACAGGAAGGCTTTCCAGCAGTGACCCGAATCTGCAAAACATCCCTGCAAGAGGCGATCTGGGCAAGCGGTGCAGGCAGGCGTTTATCCCGGAGGCCGGGAATCTTTTTTTATCTGCAGACTACTCCCAAATCGAATTGAGGATCCTAGCCCATCTCTCTGAGGATCCCACTCTCATCGAAACATTTCTTCATGACCGGGACGTCCACCAAGATACGGCATCCCGGGTCTTTGGCGAAACCTCGGCACTGTTTCCTGAGGAGCAGCGCAGGCGAGCAAAAATCATCAATTTCAGTATTATCTACGGCACGTCTGCTTTCTCTTTGGCCAAAGAGCTTGGAACTTCAACTTCAGAGGCTCAAGATTTTATTGACCTCTACTTTGAGAAATACCCAAAAGTCTGGGAATTCTTGGAAAAGAGCGTGGAAGAAGCCCGCAAATCGGGATTTTCTCAGACCCTTTTCGGGAGGATCCGCCCTGTCCCCGAGCTCAATAACGAAAACAGAATAGTCCAACAAGCTGGCCGCCGTATTGCCCTCAACACTCCTATCCAGGGAAGCGCTGCAGACCTCATGAAAAAAGCCATGATCGATATATGGGAGGAGATGCGCGCACACAAGCTCCAGTCAAAAATGATCCTCCAAGTCCATGACGAGCTCGTCTTCGAAGTTCCCGATGATGAGCGCAATCGTCTAGAAGCACTGGTCAAAGAAAAAATGGAGACCGTCTTCCCTTTAAAAGTCCCGCTCAAAGTGCACCTGGGTTGGGGCATCAACTGGGCAGAGACCAAGTAATGCTCTTCCTGCCAATGCCATATGTTCGGTTGTTTGCCTCCCTAAAAAAGACAAGGTCCCGCTGAACAGAAATAATGGAATTCATGGATGACCGGAATCAGAGGGATTTTTGGTAAACGCGGAATTTTTTGTAGACCTTCCCCCCCATTTTTTCCATCTCTGCTCTCACTTTGACGTTTGCCTCCAATTCGTGGTGGGTATCCATCATCTCCATACCTACGTCACGAGCGCTCATGATCATTTTGACGCCCATCAAGACATCCAAGCCGAGGCCTCGACATTTTTCCTTGATGGCTCCAAGCAGAAGGTCCAATTGTTTGCTTTTTTTGGCAGCCCGTAGAATCTTGAGAAACCCGAAGGGAAGAAGCCTTCCCCGGGCTTTCTGGATGCCTTCGGTCATATCAGGGATGCCCACGACGAAGGCCACGAGTTCGCCTTCCTTCAACACCCCTTTCACAAATCTGGGATCGAGCACGGGCAAATAGCGTTTAGTCAACTCCTCCATCTCTTTCTCATCAAGGGGCGCATACCCATAGATATGACTTTCTGTATAACATTCATTCATGAGGCGCAGGACAGGTTTAATCCAAGGTCTGAGCCTTCTCTTTGTTTTGAATTCCAGAACCTCAAAATTTCCTTTCTTTTTCACGCGCTCATAAATCTTTGTGTAAAACTCGGGGAACTCTTTTGGAATGTCAAGTTTGTAAACAAAATAATCCACATCTTTGCTATATCCCTGCTGTTCCACCAGCCGAGGCATCCACTCAAAGTTACAGTAGGTGGCGATCGTGGCGCGGTGTTCGAATCCTTCTATCAGGAATCCTTCAGGGTCTTGATCTGTAAAGCCATAGGGACCGACGACCTTTGTCATGCCGCGTTCTCGAGCCCATTCTTCCACACGGCTGAGAAGGGCACGGACGACATCCGCATCCTCCCATGTCTCCAAGTAACCGAAACGTGCTGTTTTTTCCTTCCGGATCTCATTGTACCGTTTGTTGATAATACCCATGATCCGGCCGACAGGCACACCATCCTCGGAGGCGATCAGTAGAACGGTATCACTGTGAGCAAAGGATCTGTTTTGTTTCGGGTCAAAATATTTCCACTCATCAACATAGAGGGGGGGGACCCAGGTTTTATGGCCACTATGAATCTGCTCTGGGAGGAAAATAAACTTTTTAAGATCATCCCGAGTTTTGACTTCCCTGATCACAACGTCCATTGCTCTTTTTTCAGAAACATTTTATCAAGTTTGTCATATATTATACTATAAAAAAGTGTTATTTTTAATGGGTAAAGTAAAATAGGCATTTCCAGATGTGGCTGTTTGCTGGCCTCCGGAACATTTCTTATTTGTTTCTCTCTGCTACAAGAAATTTTGAGGTTGACATTCACAATGAGGAATGAATACACTTTACTCTCAATTCTAGCCCCCAAAAGATACATGAGACGGAAAACATTTCCTCACGGGATACATCCTCCTGATCACAAATCATCCACAGCAAAAAGAGTGCTCGAGAGCATGCCCCCTCCGGAAAAAGTCAGCATCCCCCTCCTCCAACACTTTGGAAGTCCGGCAAAGCCGCTGGTAAAGAAGGGAGAGGATGTCTATCTCGGGCAAAAGATCGGAGAAAGCACCGGTCTTTTTTCTGCGGCCGTCCATTCTAGCGTATCCGGAAAAATCCTCTCCGTGGATGGAGCTCATCATCCCTTGGGCAAGCCCGTGACTGCGGTGACCATTGCCAACGACGGTGAGGATCGGCCGGCGCCAGATCTCCTGGGGGCAGAACACCCCTTCTCTCTTAAGCCCGAAGAGATTTGTCAAATCGTCCAAGAGGCGGGGATTGTCGGCCTCGGAGGAGCCGCTTTTCCGACGGCTGTTAAGCTCCGCCCTCCCAAGGATAAACCCATCGACACCGTGATCATCAACGGATGTGAATGCGAGCCTGTTCTTACGGCTGACTATAGGATCATGCTGGAGTTTTCCGAGGATATCCTGAACGGTGCAGAGCTCGTTCGCAAAGCCACAGGTGCAGAACGAACGATTATCGGAATCGAAGACAACAAAAAAGATGCCTATAAGGCCTTTCATGAGGTCAAGGGGAATGGTCACGCAGAAATTGTCCTGCTGCAGACAAAATACCCCCAAGGCGCCGAAAAAAACCTCATTTATGCCCTCCTCCGTCGAGAAGTCCCTCGAGGCGGGCTCCCCTTTGATGTCGGCGTTGTGGTCCAGAATGTTGGGACGGCAAAGGCTATCTGGGATGCGGTAAGCGCCGGCAAGCCTCTTTATGAAAGGGCCCTGACTGTTGCGGGAGATGGAGTCCGAGACCCCAAAAACCTTATGGTCCGGGTTGGAACGCCTTTCCAGGCCGTTCTCGATTTATGCGGTGGAATCAAAGACAACACAAACCTTCTAATCATGGGGGGGCCAATGATGGGCCTTTCTCAATGGTCTCCTGAGGTCCCGGTCATAAAAGGAACCTCAGGCATTCTGGCCTGGCCCGCAGCCACTCCTCCGATGGAGCACAACTGCATCCGCTGTTCCCGGTGTGTGCAGCATTGCCCGATGAGGCTTATCCCCACACAGCTCATGAAGTACGTCAAGTATGAATTTTTATCAGAGGCAGAGGATTGGGGAATCCTAGACTGTGTGGAATGCGGCTGCTGCCAGTACATCTGTCCTGCGAGAATCCCCCTAGTCCACTGGATCCGTTTGGGGAAGAACCAAGTCACAGGATTGAAACGAAAAAAAAGGGTAGAAGATGCTCAATAACGAATATGTGATCCAGTCATCTCCCCACCTCAAAGACAAAGATTCTGTCCGCAAAATTATGTACACCGTCATTATTGCACTTCTACCGGCTGTGTTTGCATCTGTGTACTTCTTCAGGCTCAGGGCCGTTGCCCTCTACCTGACTTGCCTTGTGGCTTGCTTGGCGACGGAAGCGCTCTTTTTGTGGATCAGAAAGAAACCGATCCAATCCCTCTGGGATGGGTCAGCGGCGATCACTGCTTTGCTCCTGGCGATGACTCTACCCCCCGGCCTTTCCCTGGATTTGGCGGTCATCGGTTCGGTTGTCGCCATATCCATTGGAAAACAGGTTTTTGGAGGACTGGGACACAATATTTTCAACCCGGCACTTGTCGGGAGGGCCTTTCTCCAAACCGCTTTCGCTGAAGCCATGACCACTTGGGTTCCCCCGGTAACCCTTCATATAGACACGGGAACCTTTGCAACGCCTTTGGGCAACCTCAAATTCCAAGAGGCTATCGCCCAGGGAACGCTGACGTCTCTCAAAGATCTCTTCTGGGGAAATGTCGGAGGGTGTTTGGGCGAGACCTCAGCCATCGCTCTTTTCCTCGGGGTCTTGATCCTTCTCGCTAAAAAAACCATTGACTGGCGAATCCCTACGGGGATCATCCTGTCCCTGAGTATCTTTACGGGAATTTTCTGGTTAATAAAACCGAATCAATATGCCTCTCCCGCTTTTCATGTTTTAGCGGGAGGCCTTTTGATCGGAGCCTTTTTTATGGCCACCGATATGGTGACTTCACCGATCACCCCCAAGGGCACTTGGATCTTCGCGTTGGGCATCGGTATCATAGTGGGGCTGATCCGCCTGTTCGGAGGATTCGCAGAGGGAGTGATGTACGCCATCCTCTTCATGAACACCTTTGTCCCCCTTTTGAATCGTTACTCCCGGCCGCGCATTCTCGGAGAAAGGAGGGCCCCTTCATGAGCCTTTCCTCTAGAATGATCCTCGTCCTCACCGCAGTGGGGCTGATCACCGGAGGATTTCTTGCCGGTGTGGCAAAACTGACCAAGGAACGGATCACCCTCAACATTCAGGCCGAGATTGAAAGGGCCATCAAAGCGGTGGTGGATGAAGCTGAGGTCAGCAAGGTATTATATAGAGGGGAAGGCCTGGTCATCTACAGGGAGATGGACGCAAAAGGCCAGATTGCAGGATTTGCGGTCCAGGCGACGGGTATCGGCTTCCAGGATAAGATCACCTTGATGTTCGGGCTGAATGAAACATTGACGAAGATCACTGGACTCACCATCATCGAGCAGAAAGAAACACCAGGCTTGGGCGCTAAGATCATGGATTGGGAAACCTTTCTCCAGTTCTGGAAGAACAGGGATGCAACCGGCGAGCTCTCCTTGCGAAAGCCTCCGGTCCGCACGCCCGATGAGCTCCTCTCCACAGAGATAAACACAATCACCGCCGCAACCATATCCTCAAAAAAAGTGCTTGCGCTCGTCAATCTCTCACTGCAGAAGGTGAGAGAGCTAATAAAAGACAAGATGATCACCATCGAGGGAGATGATGGCCACTAAAAGTATCCGTGCGGAGTTCCTCAAAGGGCTTTGGGATGAGAACCCTGTGTTCCGCCAGCTCCTCGGCATGTGTCCGACACTAGCCGTCACAGGGACCGTCATCACCGGTCTGGCCATGGGGCTGGCCACAACTTTCGTCTTGATCCTCAGCTCGCTCGTGGTCTCATCCATCAAAAAGCTCATCCCTCCACAAGTCCGTATCGCCTCTTACATTGTGGTCATTGCCAGCTTCGTGACAATCGCCGACCAATTCCTGAAGGCTTACTTCTATCCCCTCTCTAAGGCCCTGGGACCCTATGTTCCTTTGATCGTCGTCAACTGTATCATCCTCGGCCGCCAGGAAGCTTTTGCTTCTAGGAATTCTGTCGGGCGGTCATTCATCGATGCCCTGGGGATGAGCACAGGATTCATCCTGGCCCTTCTGATGCTCGGCACCATAAGAGAGATCCTGGGAGCCGGGACATTCCTCGGATACCGGGTTATGGGAACCTGGTTCAAACCGTGGATCATCATGATCCTTCCAGCCGGCGCTTTCATCACTTTAGGGACTCTTCTCGGGATCGCCATCGCGATCGAGCGCAAGGCAAAGAGGAGATAAACGTGGAACTGGTGACAATCTTTATATCGGCTGTGCTCGTCCAAAACTTCGTCCTGTACTACTTCCTCGGGATCTGCCCCTTCTTAGGTGTGAGTAAGAAGCTCGACTCGGCCGTTTCCATGGGATTAGCCGTCACTTTTGTCATGTCCATCACGGCGGTTGTATCCTGGTTGATCAACAACTTGATCCTAATTCCATACGACTTGGGTTATCTACAGATCGTCTCCTTTATCCTTGTGATCGCATCCCTCGTCCAGCTGGTTGAGATGTTTATCCGGAAAATCAGCCCGCCCCTCTATCAGGCATTGGGTATCTACCTCCCGCTGATAACGACCAATTGCGCCATCATGGGCTTGGCCCTGCTCGCAGCGTTAAACAAATATAGCTTTATGGAAACCGTGATCTTCGGTTTCGCGTCAGGCTTGGGATTCACCCTGGCCATCGTGCTGATGGCCGGGATCCGGGAACAGTTGGACCTGGCTGATGTCCCCGAGCCCTTAAAAGGGGCAGGGATCGCCCTGATTGTCGCCGGAATCATGGCCTTGGCCTTTAACGGATTCATAGGAATGCTGACATGACAGATCTGCTCGTTCCGATCTTCACCATGACCGTACTCGGATTCCTGTTCTCTTCAGGACTTGTTTTGGCCTACAAAAAGCTCAAAGTGGACGAGGATCCTAAAATAGAGAAAGTCGCTGAAATACTCCCCCAGGTCAACTGTGGCGCCTGCGGCTATTCAGGGTGCCGGGCATTCGCAGAAGCGGTCGTCAAAAGCAGTGCGGCTGTGAGCGGTTGTCCGGTGGGAGGAGAGGAAACAGCGAATCAGGTTGCCAAAATCATGGGCGTAGAGGCGGGTGAAATAATAAAGAAGGTGGCTCGACTGCACTGCGGCGGCACGATCGAAGCGGCCAAGTCCAGAGGTTTTTACTCAGGCATTCCGACATGTTATGCATCCCATCTTGTTGGCGGGAACAAACAGTGTTCCCATGGATGCCTGGGTTTCGGCGACTGTGTCAAAGCTTGCCTGTTCGAGGCTCTCTATATGGAGACAGACGGACTTCCCAGGGTCAGGGAAGACAAATGCACGGCCTGCGGCAAGTGTGTGGATGCCTGTCCGAGGAACCTGTTCGAGCTTCATCCTCTTGTTCAGGAGATTCTCGTCTTCTGTCGATCCGAAGACAGGGGGCCCATGGCCAGGAAGGTGTGCAATGCCGCCTGTATTGCATGCGGCATCTGCGCCAGAGCATGTCCTGAGGCCATCGTGATGGAAAACAACCTGGCCGTTATTACGGATTTTAAAAAAATCGACCCGGAAAAAATCCCGGACATCGAAAAATGCCCGACCAACGCCATCGGGCGGATACACAGAGAAGAGGACCGCGATGAAGGATAAGGGGACTGTCGTTTCCACAAAGAGCGACTTCGCCCGTGTGGAAGTGGCCTGCCTTGAAGCATGCCAGGGGTGCTCGGCCAGAAGCCTCTGTATCGGGCAAAAAAACGCCAAAAGCCTTCTCTCAGTGAGAAATCCGCTCCAAGCCAAGGAGGGAGATCGCGTCCTCATTGCCATCCCGGAATCCCGCTACAGCAAAGCCCTCATCTTGTTTTTTGGCGTTCTGCTTTTCGCGACCCTCGCGGGGATGGGAGTGGGGTATCTCTTTTCTCGGATCATTCCTCTTTCATCTTCAGAATCGAGCGTTGGGGGCGTCTTCCTGGGAGTTGCCTTCGCAGGAGCGTGGCTTTCCAAACGCTTTAAAAAAGTCAACAACACATTTTTGTATCCGGAGATAATCGAAATTATACACGAAGGAGACATTCATGGATAGGCGCCTTTTTTTTCAAACACTTCTTTCCGCCCCACTCCTTACACCCCTGCGCTTGGCTTCCCAATCCAGAGAAGCCGACCTTGAGATTTACCTGATCTCGGATACGCCGCAGACACACCTTCCCCTTCTCCTCAAAGAGCTGAACAGAGGCAGTGCCGGGGTCCCACGTTCGTTCACTTTTGTCAAGACCCACCCGAAGGAAACCGCCATAAAAACCGCCCTCGTTAAGAGCGGCTGGATCTTTGCCCGGCAACCCGCAAGGATTGGCCTCGAAGTTTCCTTCTTTTATCTGGACCAGCCCGTACTCCCATCCTTCTCTCTCGTTAAGGACGGCAAAATCTGGGATGTCCGATCCTGGAATCTTCGCACCCTCTGGAATGATATGGGACAAAAACAGAATGGGTCCCTCCTCCTGACCGTTGCTTCTTTGAACAGAAAAATCTTAGGAAAATGCGCCGGGGAATTGGCCGTGGTGTATGTGAATGGGCGGAAAAGGGATGTTTTTTCCTTGAAAAAAAATACCCTCAAGTCTTACGCCTCGCGCGGAGGGAGGGTCACGATTCAAACCGCAAACGGATACGCCCGTGTCCTCGAATCTTCCTGCCGACACAAGGTCTGTCTATATTCTCCTTCCGTCTCACTATCAGGCGAGCGCATCATCTGCGCGCCCAATCACTTCCTCATCGAAATCCAGGGTGGCTCAGTCGACACCGTCATCGGCTAAACTCAGAAAGCTCTTCATCCGGAAAAGCAAAGGGAGTCATTTTTACGACATTAAGAAAAAAAGATGCTTCCACAAAGTCGCCGAGATCGGCGTCAAAGCTCCTTCACGAACAAGTTCCTGAAGTATACCGGAGATAAACTGTCATGGTTCTGGAGGCCTATATAGCCTTCATCTGCAAAATCCTCGACTTTGCCCCGAGGCGCAGCGTTCCAGTCAACGACAACAATCCCATTCAGCTCGACCTGAATATGGTTGCCCTGGAATGTGATTTTGGTATGATTCCACTCGCCTGTTGGGTTGAAAGCGTCTGATTTTGGGGCCTCCGCATCATAGATCGCTCCTGTCTTATGGATCCCGCTCCCGATATCATAGATCTGGACCTCAAAGGAATGAAAGATGTAGTCATCACTCGTCGGGACAGATGGTATCCTGAGGAAAATTCCAGAATTGGTGTCCGCCTGGGAACATTTATAATCCAACTCCAAGACAAAATTTCTGTATTTTTTTTCGCTGAACCAGAGAAGCCCCATACCCCCCTGGCTTTTAAGCACTCCCGTTCTCTCGTCGAGCACAAAATAACCGGGCCCGTAATGGTTCCACCCGTGTTTGGAAAATCTTCCCCTCCACCATTTGAGTATCTCTCCGTACTCCTCATAATAAGTGATGCTTTTAATGTATTCGATCCCTTCTCTTATCGCCGGAGATGGATCGAGGGCATCGGCCTCTTTCTCATGCTCTACAGCGAGATAACCCCGGAAATTCTGCCGAGTCAGCTCTGCAAGGATGTCGTGCACATGGGCCTGCCCCTGTCCGAAGGGGACGTCCTCAGCCTCCCTTGCTCCGAACTCATCCAGGTCTTTCAAGTGAACATCGATGATCCGCCCTTCGAGCGACCGGAGGCCGTCCAAAGGATTCACCCCCGATCGCATCCAATGCCCGGTGTCAACGCACGCCCCGATCCTTTTGTCCAGTCCTTTGATCCTTTCGAGAATCGCTTCCGGTTGTGCATATTTCGAAGGCGTGGGATGATTGTGGATGGCAACATTGATATCGTATTCTTTGACCATTTGTTCCAGGAGGGTGAAGTCATCAAAATCTGGCTCGGTTACAACAGTCAGAATTCCCAGCTTATTGGCAAAATCAAAAACTTTCCGCATGTCCTCTTCGGTGTTATCAAAATCGACGACACCGTAGGCAATCAGGCTCTGGCCATGTTCTCTCAATTTTGTGTTCACCCATTGGATATTTTCCTCGCTGAGGTTATGGTCAAACACGACCTCGGGTTCATCCGGCCTCAACACTTGTCCCGGATAGGCTTGGATGAAATCGATCCCGAGCCCCTTTGCCTTCTCTAGCGTTTCCAGGAATGAATACTTCCTGAAGGTCCAGCACTGGATGGCAATCGGGAATTTTTGTATACGGACATCTTTGTATTCAGAGCCCTCCAAGGACAACCCCTCCTTCCCTTGGGCCATGTCTCTTTCGGAGGAATTCAGCCCATTGATGGCCGAAATGCCACCCGCAGACAACAGAAGAAGCCCCGTGATCACATATATTATTTTTCTCATGCTCTCTCCTCCTTGGTGTGCATTCCATACGATTAAAAAAAATTAAGCGATCTTTTTCTGAACCGGGTCCCACTCTACCCGGCGCCCTTCGAGATAAGATTTGGTGGCCATATGGCAGGTGATCGCTTCCTCGAAGCCGCGATCGATGTCACAACTCGGCTTCTCCCCGGTCCGGATGCAATCTATCCACTCTTTGACGTGGAGATGGGTTAGGTCGACTTGCCTTCCTCCACGGTATGTGTACATCAATCCTTTGGTTGCAAAATATTTTTCAGTGGCCGACGTGATCGTGTCGATGCCCCTAGAGCCGGGATGGTAAGAGAAGAGAGGCAATTCCGTGTCTATAACGCCCGCTCTGATCTTCTCTTCAAACCGTGTGGAATCGGTATCGGCAGTGACGGTCAGGCTCTCACCGACTTCCATTGAGGCGTCATGCCCCATAAAAACACGTCCTCGCCCTCGGCTATTTGCGAGGGTTGCGCTGTAAATTAGGGTCAAGTCTCGGTCAGGATACTCACAGACCGTTTGGAAGAGGTCCGGCACGTCTCTCCCATCTTTGAAGAAATAAATCCCTCCTGAAGATACCGCAGATTTGGGAATCCCCATGTTAAGGATCTGATTCACAGCATCAAACTCGTGCGAAAAGAGGTCTCCAGACAGCCCTGTCCCATAATCATACCAACAGCGCCAGCGGAAAAATCGCTCCAGGTTGAAAGGGACCCTGTGGGGCGCTGGGCCCTGAAACTGTTCCCAATCGATGGTTCGGGGGCTGCTATCCTTATGAATGCTGTACACCCAAGCCCCGTTGGGCGAGTTGCGATTGGTTGTTGTCTCAACGAGGGTGATCTTGCCGAGAATATTTTTGTCGATGATTTGTTTCGCTCTCCAGAAGGTTTCTTGCTGAGGGTTCTGATGCCCCAGCTGGAATACCATACCGCTTTTTTTGACAGCGCCCGTAAGAGCATAAACCTCTTCCTCAGTCCTTGTCATACATTTTTCCAGATAAACGTGCTTTCCCATATTGACGGCATCGATGGCCATCTGTGCGTGCCAGTGGTCAGGAGTGGCGATGATGACAGCGTCGATGTCTTTGCTTTCCAGCATCTCCTTATAGTTACGAAAGCGCTTGGCGCCTCCCATCTTTCCTGCGCCTCCTCCTGGACGGTTATCGTTTCGGGAAGCGGCCAGGCCCCGCTCTGCCCTGGCGTCAAACACATCGCAAACCCCTGTCAATAGAAGGTTTAGGTCCTCCTGAACCAAGAATCCTTTGATCTCTCTCTCCCGCCATGCTCTCTTCGATTTATTCCCCTGGATATTGAAAAAGTCCGGGTGTGCAAAGCCCGCGGCTCTTATCAAATACTCGCCTCTTCCTCCGTACCCGATAATCCCGATCCGGATAAGATCACCAGTCTTCTTCTCCGGAGCTTTCGCTCGTTCAGTATCCAACGAACCTCCGACCCCCAGCTCTTCCAGCAGGCTTTTTCTTCTCTCTTTATCCCACATCCTTTTTTTATAAAGTTCGTAGAAGAAAGCCCCAAGCACAGGGAGGGAAGCCAACGCCTTGATCGCATCTCGCCGTCCTGCGTTGACTCCTTTATTCGGCTGAGACTCCTTTTGTTTCTCGTTTCCCCTGTTTTCTTGGTCCATTTAACGCCCTCCAAAAACGTGTGACCTTATTGTTGTCCTTTTCCTCTTTTTTTAAAGATAAGCCGGTCAAGGCCCACAATCTTCCCTGTCGGGAAGGCGAGCAAAACACCGAGTGCCATCATCTCGATCAAGATTTTATTGACAATTAAGTAGCTCCCTTCCGATGGTGCAGAGTAGGAATATCCCACAAAAGGAGGATTACACACATAATAAATCAATAACAAAAAAATTCCTGCAAAACATGCCCAAGATGACAACAGGCCCGTGATCAAGGCTAGCCCGATGGCAATCTGCCCCCAAATGTTGAGAAAATCCACGATCTTAAGGGTCGCTGGGTTCTTGGCAATGGCTGTAAACAATCCAGAAAACAGCCACGGAGACTCTGAGAGGTATCCTGCTGACGTCCAATATGGATTGAGCAGCTTGGATACCCCTTCATACAGAAAATGCCATCCGATCAGAAACCGGAGAAAAACGAGAGTTGTCGTTTGGAACACCGTGTACCCTTTGGTTTTCTCTGAATGTGTAAAAGCTCCCTTGTGCATGGTTGTCCTGCCTCTCATCGAGATCCGACCAAAAACTCCGTCATGGCATCTTTTATATGGGCTTGGATTCACGGTCATATGCCGCAGATGTCGACTGGCACGGAAGGTCAGGTCCAGCTCTTGATCCTTTGAAAGAGAAAAAAGGCGTGCTCCATCCCAACGGCCACACAATATACAGATTTCAAAATTTTGTCAATTCGAAGCACTCCCTTTTGAAACCTCTGTATCGGCAGAAAAATTTTTAGAGATCTGGAACGATATCATCGGTGATTTCAGAAACAAAATTGCAGGTTTGACATTTATCTGGTTTTTCAAGAGAATGGTGTGAAGAATACACAAAGGAGAGCGACATGGATAGGCGCCGTTTTTTTCAAACTCTTCTGGCCGCTCCTTTGCTGGCTCCCCTCTTCGGGGAGACAGGATCTGGCCTCAAAGATTGTACTCTCTATCTTATCGGGGAAAATCCTCATGTTTTCTTTTATCCTCTCCTCGAAGAGATGCAAAAAGTCGCTCTTCCTCAAGCAAAATATTTCCATTTTCTCCATCCTCATCCCCAGCAACACCTCCTGCGGGGAATCCTGCTTACGCATGGATGGCAGGAAAAGGTGGGTCCGACGCAAATAGATTTGGCCATCTCCTTTTGCCGCCTCAAAAACAAGGCGGCTCCATCTTTTTCTTTTGTCAAAAGCGGACAAATCTGGGACGCCAGGTCCTGGACGCTTCGCTCAATCTGGAAAGAGATGAATCAGAATAACCCGCCCTCATCCTGCTTGACCATCGCATCCTTGATGGGGCGGACGATCGAGACACACAAGGGCGAATCTATCCTCCTCTGTGCCGACGGCCGCAAAAGAGAAGAGCTCTCCTTGAAAGAGGAGCGGCGTCTTTCCTTTTCCACTCATAAGGGACATATCAGTATTCAAATTGCAGGCGGCGAAGCGAGGGTCTCGGATTCTTCCTGCCGAGGCAAGGTATGTCTTTACTCGCCTCCCATATCACACCCAGGAGAACGCATTATCTGTGCGCCCAACCACTTTTTCATGGAAATCCAGGGCCCCTCATTAGATACGGCCATTGGGTAAAAAGAGCTGTGTTCTCACGCTTGCGTTCTGTCTTTGCCTCTCACGCTGCGCCCCCAAAGATACATGGCATACCTCCACATTCCTCTTTTTCGATACGGTGTGTGAGCTCAAGGTTTTCTGTTCTCCCTCACAATTCAAAGCCGCAAAAGAGGCGGTCAACGCTGTCTTCACAGATATTGAAGCGCATTTCTCTCCCGAATCAACGGATTATTCCTCAGAGATTGTCCTTTCTCTCTATCAAAAGGCCTACACGCTCTACTTAGACTCCGGCGGGAAATTCGATATCTCAGTCGGTGCGCTCTCTAAGATATGGGGATTCCATGACCAATCCTACCGTGTGCCCACACTTGAAGAGTTGGACGGGGCAATGAGGTCCGTCGGGATGGATAAGATTCAGATCCGGGATGGGCGACTCATTCTTGCTCCTGGCGTTCAGTTGGACTGGGGGGGCATTGCCAAAGGATATGGTCTCGACCTTGCTGCCAATATCTTGAAAACAAAAGGATTATCCAATGGTTTTGTGAACGCAGGCGGTGACCTCTATTGCTGGGGGACAAACCCAGATGGAGGCTCTTGGCGGATCGGGATCAAACATCCTAGAAAATCTGGCTTTTCAGGAATTCTTTCCATCTCTGATGAGGGGGCAGCAACAACCGGCGACTACCAAAGATTTTTTATTGAAAACGGAACACGCTACCACCATGTTTTTGACCCCCATTCCGGCTTTCCGGCAAAAGGAAAACAAAGTGTGACCGTAGTCGGTCCCGAAGCGACATTCTGTGATGCGTTGTCCACAGCCCTGTTCGTCTCCGCCCATCCGGGGTCCATCCTCGATAAATATCCCCGGTATAGCGCTATTATCATCGACTCTGATGGAAATCTCACGACGCTAGGAAAACCAGTCATATTCGTGTCTGTTGAATAACCCGGGATTGTTAAAAGTACATTCTTGGAGAAAACACGATGTCTATCCGTAAGCTTTGGAAAAAGGGAATTTTTCCTTAAAAAAACCAATCCAGGAGGCTAAATCTTCATAGGCATCAAGACATAAAGGTATTTACTATCTCCCCCTTCCTCGGGTCTCAATAAGACAGCACTGTTTTCATCCTTCATTTCGCAGCACACTCTCTCCGTCTTAACGGTCGTGAGAAAATCGAGGATGTACTGGGAGTTAAAACCAATCTCGAAGCTATCGCCTTCATAATCGACGTCGACTTTATCCCGCGCTTCGCCTATCTCCGGATTGGATGAAAAAAGTCTGATCAGCTTTTTCCCGATGTTGAGCTTTATTCCTCTGGAACGCTCTGTGGACAGGAGGGACACCCTACGAATGGCATCCGTCATTTCATCTCTGGAGAAGGTCATGATGTTCGTGTTATCTTGGGGGATGACGGCCTCATAGTTGGGAAATTTCCCCTCAATAATTCTCGATATCAAAGTTCTGTTGTCCACCTTGAAAAAGAGATTGTTCTCGTCAAGGTCGAACTCGAGCGTCTCGTTCTCGAATTTTCGCAGTTCATTCAGGGTTTTTTTCGACACTATTCCTCTGATCTCATTGGCTACATCCAATTTATCCAAGATCATGGATGTGTAAGCCAGTCTATGGCCGTCGGTACTAACCATTTCGATGCTTTTGTCCTTGAGGATCATCAGCGCTCCGTTCAGATAATACCGCTGCTCCTGAGTGATCGCAAAATACACTTTTTCGATCATATCCTTGACCTTTTCCAAGGGAAGCACGATCTTTTTCTCAAACTTTGGTTCAGGAACCTGTGGGTAATCCTCTTTGGGTAAACAGAGAACCTTGAACTGGCTCTCTCCGGATAGAATCTCCATGACGAGACTGTCGCTCTCATGGAAAGTCACTTTTTTATCTCCAGCTAACGATCTTACGATCTCAAACAGCTTTTTCCCAGATATTGTGATGGACCCCATTTCCTCGATATGTGCAGGAAAATGGGTTTTGAGACCTACTTCCAGGTCAGTCCCCGTGAGCTCAACTTCATTCTCTGAAGCACAAATCAAGATGTTGGCAAGGATGGGCATTGTGTTTCGCTTTTCCACAATCCCCTGGAGGAGTTGAAGCTCTCTTTGGATATCATCTCTGTCAATCGAGAATTTCATTTTTCCACCTTTCCTCTTTGGGTCTATTATTTTTTAATAAGTATAAATTAGATTAAATAAATAAAATAATAAAAGCAAATAAAATGTGCAAAACTCCCGTAATTTACTGATTTCCTAGCGAATATAGCTGATTATACTGTTTATTTCTTTGTTAAATTCTGGGTCTTTCATTCTGAGTTTTTCTATCTTACGTACACTGTGTATGACCGTAGTATGGTGTTTTCCACCGAATTTTTTACCGATCTCAGGAAGAGAGGTCTTGGTGAGTTCTTTAGAAAGATACATGGCGATCTGTCGGGGGAAGGCTACTTTGGGAGAATTGTTTTTGGATTTTAGCTGAGTGAGATTCATCTTGAATTTGTGGCAAATGATCTTCTGGATCTTTTCCACGGTCACGATCTGTGAGGATGAATCCAACAAGCTCTTTAGGGCTTCTTTGGCCAAGTCTAGGTCAATGCTCTCTCCTTTGAGAGATGAATAGGCGATAACACGACGGAGGAAACCTTCCAGTTCCCTGATGTTGGAACGGACTTTGTCTGCGATGAAGAGGGCCACGCTTTCCGAGAGAACAATCTCTTCCATTTCCGATTTTTTCTTTAGGATAGCGATTCGTGTTTCGATATCAGGGGGTTTGAGGTCGGCAATCAGACCCCATTCGAACCGAGAGCTGAAACGTTCTTCGAGATTTGGGATCTCTTTTGGTGGACAATCACTTGAGATGACAATCTGTTTTTGGCTGTCGTAGAGATGATTGAAGGTATGAAAGAATTCCTCCTTGGTCCTCTCTCTTCCGGATAGATAATGAATATCGTCGATGAGAAGGACGTCCACGCTGCGGTATTTTTGGCGGAAATCAAGAATTTTTCCGTATTGGAGATGATTGATGAGGTCGTTCATAAACTTTTCGGTTGTGATGTAGAGGATCTTAAGGGTGCGGTGGGATTTCAGGATGTTGTGGCCGATGGCGTTCATAAGATGGGTTTTTCCCAGGCCGGCTCCACCGTAAACGTACAGGGGATTGTATGATTTTGCTGGGTTTTTCACCACGGCAGTCGCTGCCGCATGGGCGAATTGGTTGCATGAGCCGACAACAAAGTTTTCGAATGTGTAATTCGGATTGAGGTTCGGGTTGAGGAGAAAGCCGTTTTTTGACCTCCTTTCCTCAGGAGATCGGCGTATGAACGGGGAGGAGGTTTCGTCAAAAATGTATCTGATTTCATAAGACTTATCGAAGAGATCTTGAGATATAGTGTTGATCAGGCTCGTATAGTGAAAGGAGAGCCAATCCTTGAAATAAGAATTGGGGACTTTTATGTAAAGGGCTTCCGCTTCTTGGCCGATATAGGCGGTTGGTAAAAACCACGTTTCAAAACTGTTTTTGTCTATTCTATTTTGGATCTTTTCCTGGATCCTGAGCCAAGGATTATGTTTATCTTTGTGTTCCATCGCTATTAATGAGATTTCCACAGAAATTTTCACAACTGTGGAAAACCTTCTTGTGTGATGAGAGCGGATTGAGAGAAGGCCCAAATATAATAGCACCACAAAAATCCATTTTCAAGAACAATTAATGTTAATATTCATTAAAAATGTCGCTAGTCATAACAAAACACACGATTCCTGCGATTTTTGCTGACTGCAAGGACTAGGGGCTCGGGAAATAAGCATACAGCACACGAATCCACTGACATGGAGCGGATGCATGAACGATCAGGAATTTAAAAGTCGAATCCAATCCAGAACTTTGTCATCCAGCCCGTCGTGACATTCCATTCAAAGGGTTTGCTGATGCTTTCCCACTCCAGCCCCTTCACGAATTCGATATGCATGGGAAAGCCCAAGAAAAAGGTCTGGAAGCCAAAGCCGAAAGAGCCGATGGCTTCATATTCATAGCCTATGGGTATTCCATTCTCGTCAAATCCGATATATCTGAAATACTTTGGCGGGTAGCCTTTCATCTTCGACCTTCCGATGTCGAAAAAGAGCGCTCCACGCACGGGGCCAAGAAGACCCAGAAGAGTGTTCCATTGGTGCACGAGCGGAATCCGGAACTCGATATTCCCGAACCATGCCTCGGTTCCGGTGAGAGAGTAATAATATACAGAGCGGATCTGGTTATTACCCCCAAAATAGGTCACATATGGGGTTTTTCCATAGCTCCCGAACACGTTGAGCCTTAAGGCAAGCAGGGCATCTCCTCCGATATGGATGTATTGGCGCAAATCCGCCCTCACTGTGGTGTTGACTAAAAAACTGTCAGAGACCGGAATAGCCTGCTGAACGGACAAGGCGAAGGTGTTTCCTGCAAGAGGACCAAAAAACCTGAAGCGGGTCGTTTCTCCTACGAGAGCAAAGGTTAAACCCAGCATGTTTCCTTTCAGGAAATAATTGTACTGTGTCCCTCTGTAATCGAGAATTTGGTTTATGTAAGGGTCGTAGAAATCTTCTTGCCAACGCTGGAAAAATACGGACCCCTGTGCTCGGTAGTACCGGTTGATCGGGTAAAATCCGCTGACTGTGGCGCCAGAGATGTCGCGTGTGGCAATGGCATCCGAGTAGGACAGAAAGTTATACAAATAAGGATCGTAGTAGGTATAGGAAGGATAGTAAAACTGCGTGTATGCATACACCTCCGCAGCGTACTGGAACCTATTCTTTTGGTTGTAGAACGCGAACTGGTAGGACCGGAAGCTCCTCACCTGATAAGCGAGGATGGTGAATGTGTAATCGGCGAACAGGTCAGAAAAGGCGATGGCGGTCCCCCCATAGATCGACCCATCGGTGGAGATCACGGCTTCTACGGGTGGCCTTCCCGAGAGATAGAGCTTCCCGATGCCTTTTTGTGGTTGGATTTCCTCTTTGTTCACCTCGAGAGTCAGGATAGGCTCGAACTGTTCAAACGTCTCTTCCGGCTTAACTGTATCAAAGGTCACGACCTTCTCCAATTCCGGCTTGAGTTCACTTTTATAGATCTGGAATGCCCCTTTGTTGAAGGAAGAAAAGACAACGGTGTTCTTTTCATTGGGAAGCGGAGAGGGAAAGAAATTGCCGGTCCTGACGTCTGTATAACGCTTGAACTCGCCTGTGTCCAGGGATAGAGAGTAGATGTTGGAAGACTCTCTCATATCTCCGGAAAAAAAGAGCTCTTTGGCATCTGCTGAGAATTCAGGAGTGATGGTGTTTCCGGGACCAAAAGTCAGCTGTGTTTTTTTATTCAGGTTGTCGATGGGAGAGATAAAGAGCTTGTCATATTTATCAAGCCTTATCGAATAGGCCACCCTGTCGCCGCTTGGGGAGAAGGTGACGGCCTTCTCGTAAAGTTCGTCTTGAGTCAAATTCCGAACTTCCTCGGTCGCGAGGTCGATCTTGTATATGTCATGGATTCCGTTGTTAAAAGCGACATAGAGGAGTGAGTCTTCTGTCGGATAAAAGGCCGGGGAGGTGGGTTGGTCTTGGAGGATTTTGATCTCATTAAGGGTTTTTCCCGTCAATGCGCTGACGATGAACAGAGAGTACTTCTGTCCCGAACGTCCGAAAAATGCGATTCTGTCTCCGTCCGGAGACCAGGCCAACAGCTTGCCTTCGGAGGGGTCGATACTGTATCGGATGAACTCATACTTGAGAGTGTACCCTTTTGTGATGTTTTTGAGAACTTTGCCATCTTTTGTGGAGAGCAGGACTATATCGATGTCGAGGTCTTTCACGTTGAATGTCAGCACCGCAACGACGTCTCCGGAGGGGGACAGGGCGTGAGAGAAGGCAAAGTAATAATTGTTCAGGGGATACTGAGGGCCCATAGGGAGGCTGTAGTCTTCTGGATTATCTCGCAGGAGCAAGTCTTTGTATTTTAGGCGGAGGTACTTTTTAAATTCGTGATTGAACTCCTGAGGCTTTTTTTTGAAGGTCTTCCAGATTGGGTCCGAGCGTCCGATGAAGGAGGAATTTTTCATGGATTGCCAGAACTCCCGGATCGCATTTTTTCCGTATTCTTGCTCAATATATTCATAGAGGGCGTGTCCAAAGTCATAAGCGGGATCGCGGGGCAGCGGGTATTGGGAGAACAGTTGTCCGCGCTCTGTCATCTCGGGTAAGCGGTCGTTGAGCACGGTATCCCTAACGATCAAGGATGACCAGGAAGACCAGTCGCCGGTGTTATACTCAGAAAAGCCTTCTAAAATCCAGAGGGGAGGCTGGGTGACAGCATAGATCACCCCGCCGGGGCTTCCCCAAAGGAGGTCGTACTCGAAGATATGGGTCAATTCATGAGCGATGAGGTCCTGCAGCTCGTCTGGAGGCATGTCACCGTGCAATGCGACCCTGTAAAGGAGGGGCTCCGCCACACCAAGGACCCCTTCGGGGATGTTGTACAGGTTGGTCTGTTGAAAATCGGTCAAAGTTTTGTAGAAGAGAAGAGGAACGGGTGCAGAGAGCTCATGCTTGATGTCACGACTGATCTTTTGGTAGGCGCTCTCTGCGTAAGACGCGAGCGCCTTCAAGGTTCTCGTGTCTTTTGTGTAGTAGTAGATGTCGAAGTGTGCAGTCTCGTATTTGTCCCACTCAAAATTGACATAATTGACTTTGTTCTTTCCGTAATAAGGAATGTAGTAGAATTGGCCAAATCCCATTTGCGCTACGAGCACAAAAAATGAGATACAGACAATAATTTTTATGTGTTTTTTCATCGGGACTCCTAATTACTTGGCGATGAGAAATCTTTCTTGGAGGAGTTCCTCACCCAGAAAAGCCTGAAAGAGTTTATCTTTGACGCTCTGAATGAGGTCAAAATAGGCAAAATAGGCGGTTTGATTCGGATTTTGGTAGTTCCGCGTTTCCTTAAAGTCTTTTTGATAGAGCACTTTTCCTGTCTTTGCATCGATCAGATAGAGATTAAAAAAAAGCGTGAAAAATTTCCGCTCCTCAAGCCCTGTTTTATCCGGGAAGGGATCTTCGAACTGACGTTTTTCTCTGTCCACAAGAGCTTTCCGGACTTCCGATTTGTATTCGAGCGATCCCGTAAAAAAAATCGCATCTTTGTCATCCGTCGGGATGGCTTTCCAAAATTCCTCTTGCTTGAAAGAATCCTCTCCTTCAGGGGTGACTTCAGCTCTCGAAACGGGGATCTGGACGTTCTTGCCGAACTCAAAAGCGAAGTAATCCGTGGTCTCCTTGTTCAGGTCAAAATCAGCTCTCTTCTCAAGGATGAGAAAGTTTGTTACGAGCATCTCTTGGTATCTCGCCAATTCGAAGGAGACGGCTCTAGGCATTTCGACCCGCAGCCTCCAGTATTGCCCCCCTGAGGAGCAAGCACACAGGAAAACCACAAAAAGCAGCCAAACCCATTTATTGGTTTTTAGGAATTTCATTTTTTCTCGCCTCATAGCGTTTCATGAACTGTTGAAAGTTGGCATTGATATGTTTATCATCCGGTTTCAGTTTCAAGGCCAGATCATACTCCTTTTTAGCCTCTTCCCAGAGTGCTTTTTTTTCATAGGCCACCGCCAGGTTGTTGTGCGCGGAGGCGGAGTTGGGGTCCGTTTGTAAAACTTTTTTCCACCGGAATATCGCCTCGTCCCACAGATCGAGCTTTGCCGCTTCGATGCCGAAGCGCATCTCATCGCCGGGCATCGAAGAGGAGCATTGTGTGATGACCAAGACAAGGGGGAGCAGTATAAGTCCCCAAATTATAAGATGATTTTTCATCTTTTTATCCTCTTAATCTACAGTACTGTTTTTTTTTTCGTTCGTCAAGCATGCCGAATATTATGCAAAATTTGTACCAACTCCTCCAGGCAGAGTGTTGTTGGACGAAAGCATGGATTGTTACAAAATGGGGACACCTGACTCTCTTCCATACAAAGATGTTGGATTTTTTCGATAAAGTGTGCTATAAGATATTCCTTTCAAAACCTAGTTCACCATTATGAGTTAAACGATGCCTAAAGTTTGTGAGATTTGCGGAAAAGGGCCGAGTTTCGGGCAGTCTGTCAGCCATTCCCATAAGGCCTCCAAGAAAAAATGGAAGCCGAATTTGCAGCATGTGAAAGCACAGACGAAATCAGGCCCGAAAAGGATCTGGGTGTGCACGCGGTGCCTTCGTACGGGCAGGGTGGCTAAGATCCTCTAGCCTTAAACTCTCTCCACAGAAAAGATCTCTGTGATCCCAGAAATCCTATCAGTAATATTTTGGAGATGCTCAACATCGCGGATGTTGATGGTGAGCTTGATCTGTGCCCTCTTATCAGGAAAAGTGATCACCTCTGCTTTTGTGATATTGCTTTTTTGTTGAGCGATCACCGCGGTGAGTTTGGCCAGGACACCAGGTGAATCTTCACCCTGGATCAGAAGCGTTCCTGTGTAAAGGCCTTTTATTGTTTTGTCCCAAGAGGCCTCAACTATTCGCTGCGGGTCCAGGATTTCTTTTGTGACCAGTGGACAGCGAAGTGCATGGACTGTTATTCCCTTTCCTGAAGTGATATAACCGACGATCGGCTCTCCTTTGATGGGATTGCAGCATTTCGCCAGTTTTGTTGAGGCGCCTTTCTCTTTTTTCACTCGGACGACAGCCTCTGGTTTTTTCTTGACTTTTGTGACGACCCTTCCAAGGAGAGAAGCTTTTTTCTTAGCGATGTCCATTTCCGGGAAAATTTTTTCCATAAGGCGTCTGTTAAGGACGATCTTTCCGAATCCCAAAAGTGCGTAGAAGTTTTCCATTTTCTTTATCTTGAAGGGGACTGCCTGAGATATGCGAGCCCTCAGAGCAGGGCCTTTTTTGACCGCAGGCGAAAGGGTGTATTTTTCCAGTTCCTTCTCCCACATCTTTTTCCCGAGCGAGGTGTTTTTTATCCGTTCCTGTTGGTTGAGCCAGCGCTTGATATGATGCCTGGCTTTGGAAGTATAGGCCGTGTTCAACCAATCTCTGCTCGGAGTTTTATTAGGGTCTTGTAGGATTTCAACGATGTCTCCTGGCTTGAGGAAGGTTTTTAGAGGCGCCAGCTTTCCGTTGATTCTCGCGCCCGCGGCATGGAGTCCCAGTTCAGAGTGAATACGGAAAGCGAAGTCGAGAACGGTTGCGCCAAGTGGCAGGGTGATAATGGTTCCCTGCGGAGTGAACACATAGACCTCTTCTGGAATGAGGTCGATTTTTAAGCTTTTCAAAAATTCTCTCGGGCTTTTTTGTTCTTTGTAAAGCTCTGCAACCTCCCGTAGCCAGAGCAGCCTTTTGTCCTCTTTCACCAGGGCTTTGGGATCAGCCTCTTTGTAGCGCCAGTGTGCGGAAATGCCGTTTTCTGCCAGGTCATGCATGTCTTGGGTTCGAAACTGGATTTCGATTGTCTTATTTTTCCCTGTGATGATGGTTGTGTGCAATGCCTGGTAAAGATTGGGTTTAGGCATGGCGATAAAATCTCTGAACCTTTGGGGGATATGGGGCCAGGCTTGGTGTACGATGCCGAGGGCTGCATAACAGTTTTTTACCGTGTCTGTTATCAGCCGGAGCGCCATAAAGTCAAAGACCTGGTTGAAGGAGATGTGTCGCCGGGACATCTTGTTGAATATGCTATAAGGGCGTTTTATGCGCGAGAATATTTGTGCAGGGATCTGGTGCTCTTTCATCAGTTGGGCAAGCTGTTTTTTGATGCCCTTGAGTTCTTTTTCCGCCTTTTTTTTCAGGGGGTCCACTAATGCTGCGATCTTGAAGTAATTCTCCGAGTCGACATACCGGAAAGAGAGGTCTTCAAGCTCGGCCTTTATCCTCCCCATCCCCAACCTGTTGGCAATGGGGGCGTAGATTTCCAATGTTTCTTTTGCGATCTGCTTTTGTTTGTTTTCTGGCAAAAATTTGAGCGTTTTGAGGTTGTGGATCCTGTCCGCGAGCTTGATAAAGATGACCCGGACATCATCTGTCGTGGCCAGGATGATTTTTCGGATGCTCTCTGCCTTCCGTGATTCTGGAGAGGACGCTTCGACAAGGCTGATCTTGGTTATGCCTTCGATCAAACGAGCAACAGCACTGCCAAAAGTCTTTTCGATCTCCGGGGCTGTGACCTCTGTGTCCTCCAGGACATCGTGCAGAATCCCGGCTACGAGGGTTGTGGCATCCATCTTCATGTCGGCAAGCATGCTGGCGACTTCCAAGGGATGGCTGAGATAGGGCTCCCCAGAGCGACGGACTTGACCTTTGTGTGCCTGTGCAGCAAAAACATAGGCTTTTTTGAGAAGGGTTATTTCATGCTCCGTGTAGAAGGAGGTCACTTTTTCCAGGATGTTGTCGAAACGAATCATTGATGGCCATTATCTAGAATACAGAATTCGGCATGCAGAATCCAGACTTAAAGTTACCTCATCGTCTAGTGCCCCTGAGAGAACTCTACTCGGATGAAGAGAGTTTTTTATCATTTTCGAGAATCCAGTCTGCCGCTTCGAGTAAGTCTTGGGCTACAAAAGCCGGCTGTATTCCCTCCTCAGAGAGGTTGCGCAGCGCTTTATAGCCATGGCCGGTCAGAAGAAGTATTGGCGTGGCCTCGATGTTCAAACCAAATTGGATGTCTTCTATTTTGTCCCCGACCATGTAAGAATTCTTGAGGGAGATGTTAAGTTCCTCGGCAGCCTTGATCGCCATCCCTGGATTGGGTTTGCGGCAAGAGCAGTCTTTCCTGTATTGCGGGTCCATCGAAGCGATATAATGGGGACAGTAATAAATTCCATCCAGTCGGGCGTTGTTCCTGAGGAAGAGATTGCGCATTTGTTGATGAATATCCTGAAGATTTTTTTCTTCAATAAGCCCTCGTCCGATCCCTGATTGATTTGTTACGACCACGGTGAGAAGACCCGAGCGGTTTATCTTCCTGATCGCATCAAAGCTGTACGGGTAGACCTCGATAGCCGCGAAGGAGTTGGGATAACCGACGTCTTTGTTGAGGGTGCCGTCTCTATCGAGAAAAACAGCTCTTTTTTTCATTTCAGGAATTCTTGGCAGGCCTCATAGACTTTTAATGGCGAAATTTGTGTCATACATTGGTGTTCAAACGGACATTCCCTGTAGGAACAAGGCCAGCACGGCACCTCGTTTTTGAACACTGTCGACGGGCTCTGGTACGGACCTGTGATTTGAGGGTCTGTGGGTCCGAACAGAGCGATAACCGGCACCTTCAGGGCGTTGGCCAGGTGCATGGGGCCGGTGTCGTTGCTGATGAACAGGGCAGACTGACCGATCACTCCGGCCAGCTGTGGGATTGTGGTTTTTCCCGTCAGGATAATGGGCTTTTTTTTCAGGGAGGAGGCGATGGATTCCGCGATTTTTGTGTCGGTGTCCGTGCCGATGAGGAGGATCTCTGCGTCAAAGTGTGTCTGGAGCAGTCCTGCAAGTTCTGCGAAATGATCCGCTGGCCATCGCTTGGCGGGGCCGAAGGCCGCTCCCGGACTCATGGTGGTGATCGGTTTATGGGGATGCGCTCCTAGTGATCGGAGGGTGTCGCTTGCTTTTCTTTTATCTTCCTCTCTCATCGGGTAGTCCAGGAGTGGCGGGGTGGTCTCCAATCCGAGTTTGGAAAGGAGTTTAAGGTAGTAATATATGTGATGACCTCGCGATTCCAATGGGTGTGTCCGTACCCTTTTGGTGATCAGGAGATGGCGTCCATCCCTTGCGTAGCCCCATCGATGGGGGATTTTTGCCAGGAAGAAGAGGAGGGCCGAACCGAATGAGTTTGTGAAAAGTATTCCGATATCAAAACCATATTCTTTCAATTTGTGCGCATCTAGAGCTACGCTCTTGAAGCTGCTTCTGTTCGAGAGAGAGATGGTTCCCTGTATCAAGTCCAGGGGAGCAAAGATCCCTCCTGTCCACTCTGAAACGGCGACCCAGATCTCCGCATCGGGATAGTTTTTTCTCAGAGAGTATAGCGCTGGCAAGGAGAGGATTGCGTCTCCGATCCAGTTAGGGGCACGAACAACGATTTTCATCCCATCAATTGTATTCCCTTCCCCTATTCTTGTCAAAGACCCAAAGATCCGAGCAAGTATTTCCAAATCCGTGATGTATGCTATCCGAGTGTCCCAATTGATGATTGCGAAAATACACTCAGTTTCCCCAACGGGGAAACTTCGCTCGGATCCGGGGAGGCGTCCTTATTTCTGTGACGGCATGAATAGATATTTTTTTATTGATTGATCAGATTCCGTGGGAGAGAAAAACCATTTAAAACGTGTCAAATCTGAGGGTTTTCCAGGGATTCGTTTTGGAAATCACCAATCTGGGCATTCAGTACGTATGCCATCACGGTTTTGAAGATGCTTCCGTGATCCGCTCGGGTTCATGGCAGAGGATGATCCGGTCTGCAGCTCAATTCTTGAGGGGTGGCTGTTTTTCCGTTTTTTTAGGGGTGGCTTTTTCAGATTTTTTCGTCTCTTTTGTCTCGGGGGGGGGAGGTTCTTGTTCTTTTTGAGCCGGCAGTTTTTTGGCGTAATCCGTGATGTAAAAACCACTGCCCTTGAATTGGATGGCCGGGGCTGAGATGGTTTTTGTAACAGGCCCGCCGCATTTGATGCACACCTTTACTGGAGGGTCGTTAGCCTTTTGGATGATCTCAAAACAGGCTCCACACTTTGAACATTTATATTCGTACAGAGGCATCTTCGTTTCTCGTTCAGGAGAGCCCCATTATAGCAAACTCCCAGGATATTACAATATCCATCGAGAACAACAGGAGGCCTGTCTAAATCCGTGATATTTTCTGGAGTTAATAAGCGGCGAGCCTGTTTTAATGAAAGACGATTGCTTCGAATGTGTAGATTTCGGCCCCGGATTTCCAGGCATCTTTGGACAGGCCTGCTTTGAGACAAGCCTGTTGGAGAAAAGTCTGCTTAGACCAGTGGTTTTCAACAGGAACCTGAGGAAGCAAAAGCCCCCTGCGGGTTCCCTTGGCGATGAGAAGTCCATCTCTTCCCACTTCGACCTCTTTGAGGGCATTTATCTTTTTGAGAGGGGTGAGGACGGAGATCTCGAGTTCGATGTCGCTCAACTCAGAAGAGGCGACCGGGGGAAATCTAGCATCTCTCGAGGCAGCATAGATCGTAGCTTGAACAATGGTTTGGTATAAGGGCAAAACGGGCTCGATGAAACCAATGCATCCTCTCAGCTGCCCCCTTTTCTTCAATGTGACAAAAGCGCCTTTATTGCTCAAGAATTTGAGATTATCAGTTTGGGGTTGAAAAATTTCGTTATCTTGAACGAATTTATCGAGCGTTGATCTTGCGATCTGCAGCAAGCACGTTTTTTCTTCGGAACTCAGGGAAAATGGAGGGCTGGGTTTAGCTGCATACACGGCAGCCACTGCATACCCCACAACTTTCGACTCATCTCCTCCAACTTGGGATGAATCCGCATACTTCAATATGTTCACTTTCGGATCCCCCATCTGTTTGGCGTAAAGAAGCAGCGCGGCCACAGGCCCTCCGCCACACATGATATTTTCTTGCCGTCCCATTTTTTTTATGATGGTGTCTGTGTCTAGAGTTTCGATGAGGGAAAGAGTCTCTGCGTCCACGGTGTTGGCCTTTTCCTTTGTGAAAAAATGTGAAAGGTCGGTAGACGCGACGATGAGAGCCTTTTTTCCACGAAGCGTTTGGGAGAAAGCGGCGGCGAGGGATGAGATCGTTTTTTTTGATGGAACACCCATAACGATCGGGACGATCTTGGCGTGAGGCAGGATTTTTTGGATAAACGGCACTTGCATTTCTACAGAATGTTCTTTCGCATGGGCCTGTGCGATGTATTTGAATCCCGAAGCTTGGGATAACTCCGAGGCGAGCACTTCATCGACCTCAGCGATGCCGAGAGGTGTTTCGTATCCTCCTTTTGGATAGATCGAACACCCCCTAAATCCGTACTGGTGAGAGGGTCCGATAATGATCACTGTTTCATAGTCTTTCCCAAAAACCAGGCGATAGGCACGGGCAGCGATTTTCCCTGAATAGGCATAACCCGCATGAGGCGCAATAAGTCCGATAATGCCATCCGTTGGGGCATCTGTCTCTGCTTGAAGAAGGAAGTCCTCTAATTGGCGGGTAAGAACTTCGGGTCTGTGGTCATACCAACTGCCTGCGCATACGGATTTCCGGACCCCCTGTGCCCAAGAGGAAAAGGGGGCTAGGGTCGCCACAATCAGGAGCACGATCATTCTATTTTTCATATCCCTCACCTCATTGTTCGTCGTTTGAGAGTGCTATTATTATATCAAGAAAACGCAGAAATGACGAAATTTTCTGTGGCCTAGGGTCCATTTCCAAATCCGTGATTGGGTGAATACGAGGCAGGCTTGGATGTCACGCACCATGAATTTGAAAATGCTTCCCATTTTTTTGATTGACTTTTTTTTGCGATTTCGTTAAATAAAGAGTAGGCATTTGATATGAGACATATTCTGAAGTCGATTTTCACTATCATCGTCACTTCTTCGGCATTCTTTCTCGGCTTTTACCTGGGGAAAGAGAAAATCATGTCCATGATTCCTGATTTTCAGGAAGACTCAGACGAAAATCCGTAGTCCATCTTAATCTTTCACGCGTCTTTCCCCAACTCCTCTGTCTTTAGCGTGTTTTCCAAGGGCCAAAGCGCCTGATGTGTCAATATTCCTTTTTTTACCCTTTGACCGATCCATTCGGAGATGGACAAATTTTTGGCGATGTTCTGTGATGATGGAGGAGCCGGGAATAAAAAACGGCCTCACCGGCCGAGAGAGACGAAACAGACCGAACAGGCCGTGTTGACACTATATAAGGAGATGCTTATAATAAACATCGATATTTTTTATACATTTTTTTGGCTATATTTTTCATGAACACAGAAGCCATAGACCGAACAAGAGAGAGAAGATGAGCTGGATGACTTATGGTGTGATTATCATATTTGGGGCCTTTGTCATTCTGATGATCCTGAACCCGAACCTTTCTTGTTTCGGCCGAAAGATCACTTCTCCATTCTATCCTCTTTTGCGGCATAATAAGAAGCAACAGAGGAATCTGGAAACAGAGGACTATGGCTTTCAACTTTCAGAAGAAGGTGGGAAAAAGCGCGTTTTTAGCGGCCAGAGAATGGGAGAGGACGAGGAATTGTTCTTGGATCAATTCAAAAACAAGAAATACAGAACAAAAAACTATGGATTCAAGCTCTCGGATACCAATGAAGCACAGGATGAGAAAAGCCATAAGGGGGGCGGATAAAACACTCTGTGCTCGGGATCATCTGCATTCTTCTCTAGAGGCATAGAATTGCGACTGAACACGCTCATCGGTCTTTGCCTTGTCCTGATCTTCCTTTCATCTTGCCGCCCATCCCCTCTGTTGCTGACCCCAGTACCTCCTAGGATCGAGAGCATTGAGGGTTATGCCTCATTGAAGTATGAGGGAGCGCAGGGCTCAGCGCGGACAAAGTTCTCGTTTCTGTTCATTTCCCCAGATAAAGGGAGGATCGATGCGTCAGACTTCTTGGGGCGAGCAGTTTACCAAATCGTCATCACCGACCACAAGGCGTATTTTATCCTTCCTTCAAAAAAAGTCTATTGGCAAGCCGAGGAACATGAGATTGTTTTCCGGTTTATGGGTTTTCATCTGGCCCTAGAGGAGATTGTGGCCCTCTTGAGCGGCCAATGGCCTAAGACCTTAGAGAAAAATTCGCTTGTCGAGTGGAACCTTGAAAGGGATAACCGGGGCAGGGTTGTCCATGGATACAGAGGAGACCTTATGTTCAGCGTCAAAGAATTCATCGAAAACACGACCGTAGCGCACACAATCGTTTTTACACACCCTCTGAATGAAGGGAGCCTGAAGATCCTCAACATCGGCTTCAATCAACCGCTGAATGAAAGGGCTTTCTCTACAGGGTTTTTAAACAGATATGAAGAAAGAACTTGGGAAGAGATTCAGAAGCTGTTCTAAGATGAGGCTCTGTTCATTAGCCAAAATCAATCTCGGGCTGGAAGTTTTGGGAAAACGGAAGGACGGATACCACGAAATCAGGACGCTCCTGCAGACGATCGACCTCTGTGATGTGTTGGAGTTTAAACTTCTTTCTACCGATTCGATTATCCTTAGAGGGGATGATGCACGGATCCCCTGGGATGAAAGAAACCTCGTTCACAAGGCAGCGCGTCTCCTGAAAGAGGCGTACGGCATCTCCGCCGGCATTGAGGTGCGGACACACAAGCATATTCCTCCTGGCAAAGGATTGGGGGGCGGGAGCAGCAATGCAGCTATGACGTTGTACGCTCTGAACAAGCTCTGGGAGTTAAACCTCGGGAAACCCTCACTGATGGAGATTGGAAGAAAAGTGGGGGCCGACGTCCCTTTTTTTCTTGAGGGAGGGTTGTGTTTGGGTTTGGGGCGGGGGGATGACCTTGAAGCTTTAGATGATCTCCCCCCAAGTTATTGTGTCCTTGCACTCCCTGATATCGCTATCATGACGGCTTCCGTCTACAGCCATCTTCGCCTCTCCTTGACTTCAAACACCAAAGACAGTAAAATTATCAGGTTTTTGGAGAGTCGAAAACTTCGTTTTTTGGAGAACAGCTTAGAAGAGACGGTATTTCGTTCGTACCCTAAGATAAAAGCCATAAAGAGCCTTTTCCAAAGATTGGAGCCAGAGCTGTCCTTAATGAGCGGTTCGGGCTCTGCTGTTTTTGGACTCTATCTGGAGGAGAAAAAGGCCGGTAAGGCCTTCAGGGAAGTGAACAGAATACACCCATCTCATCTTGTGGAGACCATCCCACGAGAGCGATATTGGAGCAAGGTCCATGCTGGGGTGTAGCCAAGCGGTAAGGCAGCGGCCTTTGGAGCCGCTATTCGGGGGTTCGAATCCTCCCACCCCAGCCAGCGCTTGAGTTCAAGGGTTTTCCTTACAAGAAACCGAATCAGAGGAGCTAGCGTGAAAAGAGAAAATATGATGAAAGTGTTTGCCGGGTCCTCGAACCCCGCTCTCGCAGAAAAGATCGCGCATTATCTCGACATCGAGTTGGGCAAATGCGTGCTCGAACGTTTCAGTGACGGGGAGATCCATTTCTACATTGATGAGAATGTCCGTGGAGAGGATATTTTTGTTGTCCAAACAGGGGCTTATGAATCCAATTTTCATCTCATGGAGCTATTCTTGATGGTCGATGCATTCAAGAGAGCTTCTGCGGAGCGCATCACCGCAGTGATCCCTTACTATAGCTATGCAAGGCAGGATTGGAAGGATAGACCCCGAGTTCCGATATCCGCGCGTTTGATCGCCGACCTCCTGGAGGCGTCCGGAACGGATAGAGTGTTAGCCATGGACCTTCACTCTCCTCAGATCCAGGGCTTTTTTTCCATCCCTATGGATAACTTGATGGCTGCGCCTGTTTTGGTCAAGTATATCCCGCCGTTGGGATTGAAAGACCTTGTTGTCGTCTCTCCGGATGCCGGAGGAGTAGGACGGGCGCGGTGGTTTGCAAAGAGGCTGGAGGCCGATCTGGCAATCATTGATAAGAGGAGACCCGCTCCCAATGAGGCCAAAGTCTTTCACGTCATAGGCGATGTGAAAGGCAAAAACGTTGTCATCGTTGATGATATGGTCGATACAGCCGGAACGCTTGTCCAGAGTGCAGAAGCGTTGAGAGAGAGGGGGGCGCTGATGGTGTTTGCTGCTTGCACTCACCCCATACTGTCCGGCAAGGCCGTGGAGAGGATTAACAATTCATGCTTGGAAAAGCTTATTGTGACGGACACAATCCCTTTAAGGAATAAATCAGACTCTATGGATAAATTTGTCGTACTTTCAGTGGCAGAGCTTTTTGGAGAGGCGATCCAGAGGATCAACAAAGGCCTTTCTGTGAGCTCTCTGTTCACATGAGGAGGAATAAGAGATGGAAATTAAGATAAAGGGCGAAAAAAGAGATATTTTTGGGAAGAATGCTTCTCGGCGCTTACGTAGAGAGGGGAAAATCCCCGCTGTCCTCTATGGCGCCAGTTCGGAAAATGTGCCTCTCGCGCTCGATAAAAGGGACCTCTTCCAAATTTTAAGGTCTGAGTCTGGTGAAAACACGATCTTCAAAGTCTCCTATGATTCCACAATCCAAGACGTCATGATCAAGGACCTGCAAATGGCTCCTTCAAACGATGAGTTGCTTCATGTTGACCTTATCATGATTGCGATGGACAAGCAGATTCGTGTTACCGTCCCCATCGTGCTCATGGGCGAGGCGGTCGGCGTGAAAGCGGAGGGAGGATTTGTCGATTTTGTGACCCGAGAGATCGAGATCGAGTGCCTTCCCCGAGAGATCCCCGAGAACATCGAGGTGGATATTTCGGCCCTCCACCTTCACCAATCTGTTAAAATCGAGGAGATCGCCCTCCCTAAAGGGGCAAAATGGATCAGTGAACCGGGAACAGTGATCGCTCTGATCCATGCCCAGGCTAAGGAGGAGGCCGTTGTGAAGGAAGAGGAGGAAGAGGCAGAGGTTTTTGCAGAGGGCGAAGAACCCGAAGTCATCAAGAAAGAGAAGCCCCAACAAAAAGGGGGAGAAGGAACAAAGGAAGAGTGATATTTGTGGGCTGTGGTTGGTTTAGGAAATCCCGGAAAGACGTATGCCCTGACAAGGCATAATGCGGGATTCTCCTTTGTTCGGAGAATTGCCAAAGAATGGAATTTGAGGCTGAGAAAACGGTCTTTTTCTTCCAAGATCCAATGGACAGAGAGAGGGGAAAAAAAAATCCTCCTAGCAATGCCTCAAACATTCATGAACAACAGCGGGTTGGCAGTGAAACAGATCGTATCATCGGGGGGAGTGCCTCCTGAAAACCTGGTGGTTGTGTATGACGAGCTGGATATTCCTCTGGGAGATATCAGGGTCAGGAAGGATGGGAGCGCTGGGACTCACAAAGGAATGAGCTCGGTTGTTCATGAATTGGATACCACACAGTTCCCTAGGATCCGATTGGGGATAGGCCCTTTACCTCCAGGGATTGATGCTACAGATTTTGTCCTCTCTTCTTTTTTGAATGAGGAACAACTCCTCTTTGAGCAAGGACTGGATAAGGCGCAGAATGCTCTTTACCTTATCCTTGATGGAAAGATCGAGGCCGCGATGAGCCTGTATAATCAGCGCACATCATCTAGCATCAAAGAGTGAACCTGAGAAGAGAACAGAGAAAAAACGGTTTCATCCACCCATTGTTTCATTAAGGCCCCGACAATCTTAATGTCCAGAAGCAACAAGTAAAGAGAACTTTTCAATAAAAATCCTTGAGTATTGTGGACAGTTTGTGGTTTAATGGGGAATCACTGTTGATGGAGTTTTAAAAAGGATTTTTTGTTTTAAGAAGAAACTCCTTGTTCCTTCTTGCAAGAGAAGGGGCTTTATATCCATAAGGAGGTATCAATGCGACAGTATGAAACAGCGTTTTTAATCGCCCCCAACCTGCCTGAAGAGGATAACGAAAAGCTCATCTCCCAGATGGCGGAAGTCGTATCCAAAAAAAAGGGGAAGATGGTCAGCGTGGATGAATGGGGGAAGAGGAAGCTCGCCTACCCGATTCAGAAATTCGAGGAAGCGTACTACGTGTTCTTCCTTTATGAAGGAGACCCTTCAATACCAGTGGAACTTGAGAGGCGATTCAAGCAGACGGAGACGATCATCCGTTACATGACCGTGAAAAACGACATCAAAGAAAGCGCCAAAAAAAGAGCCAAGACACCCCCGAGGAAAAAGAGGGGCGCAACAGTCCGGCATCAAGAAAAGATCTCTGCAGAGGGAGACAAACCTAAAGAAGAACGCAAGCCAGAGATAACCACGATTTCGAAAACGGAACCCAAAGAGAGCCCAAAAGAGAAACTCAAGACTGAACCCGTAGAGGAACCCAAAGAGGAGTCAAAAGCGACGCTGGAAGGGGAAACAAAGAAAGAGCCGAAAGTGGAACAGAGACCGGATCCAGCCGCAGAAGCCGTGGATAAGGCGGAAGAAAAAACCCTGAAGGATTTGCCGGCTGAGGCTCAAGAGAAAAAGGAGAAATGAGGATGGCCAGAGAACAAAGACGCGATAGAGGAATGGGTAAGAGGTACTTCCCCCCGAAAAGAAAGGTCTGCCGCTTCTGCGAGAACAGAGTGAGGGAGATCGACTACAAAAAGGTAGATATTCTGAAGAAATATGTTCCTGAAAGAGGGAAGATCACCCCAAGGAGAGTCACTGGCACATGTGCATACCATCAGCGGAAGCTCACCACAGCGATCAAAAGAGCAAGATTATTGGCTTTCCTCCCATACGTCAGTGATTGAGAGCCACAGAGAGGAATGGAGGGAAAATGAGAGTCATCCTTCGAGAGAACATAGAAAGCCTCGGGAAAAAAGGGGCCATTGTGAGCGTTGCCAAGGGATATGGGAGGAATTATCTTATTCCGAAAAAAATGGCCTTCGAAGTGACTTCGCGCAACATGAAAATGATCGCCATCGAACAAAAAGCGCTACAAAAAGGCTTTGAGAAAGAGAGGGCCTCTTATCAAGAGCTCCTCGATCGACTGAACGCAACCACCCTTTCTTTCACGCGAAAAACCAGTGAAAAGGATATCATATTTGGTTCTGTCAGCTCGACGGATATCAGGGATGCGCTGGAGAATCTGGGCTTTGAGGTGGAGAAAAAAAAGATCCTTCTGAGCGAGCCTATAAAAAGACTGGGGAACTATACTGTTCCTCTTAAAGTCTTCCATGAAGAGAGGGCGGAGGTCAAAATCGAGGTTGTCAAAGAGGGCGAGTCGGCTCCGGCTGTGCCCGCAGAGGTGAAGGAAGAGCCAAAGGATAAACCATTTGTAGCAGCGGATGCCCCCAAAGAAGCCGAGACCGGAGAACCGGCTGAGGAAGCGCAGGTCATAAAAGACGAGGAAGAGACTGCAGTAGAACCCTCTCTTAAAAAAGAACAGGAAGAAACGCTTGATGCCGAAAGCCTGGAGCTTGAGGGCAGTCCCGAAGAATCTGAAGAGATTTCTGAGAAAATTGATAAAGGCTCAGGGGCGAAGGGACCCGCTCCGAAGAAAAAAAAGATGAAAGAAAAATCGGCAGAGAGCGAAGATCAAGAGACGGAAAATATCGATAAAGAATAGATCTGTTGAGTCCGGTTTGCCCTGGACCAGAAAAGCCCCGGACCATTGGGGCTATAGGGCTAGCCGCTGAGCTGGACTCATCAGGCAAAAGGGTGCAAGATGGAACTCGATCTCACTTTGTTGAAGAAGGTCCCCCCGCACAGCCAGGAGGCTGAAAAGACTGTCCTTGGTGGAATTCTCATCAACAATAAAAATCTCAATGTCGTGCTTTCCACCATTTCACCTGATGATTTTTATAAAGAGACGAACCGGAAAATACTGGAGAAAATCATTGTTTTAGTGGATAAGAATCTTCCTGTGGATCTCCTGACCATTTCGGAAGAACTCCAGAAAGCTGGAGAGCTGGATGAGGTTGGGGGAGCCTCTTATGTCTCCTCGCTGATGGACGGGGTCCCGAAAAGCCTGAATATCGAATACCATGCGCGGATAATTAAAGAAAAAGCTCTTTTGCGACGGCTCATCCTGTCTTCGGCGAAGATCATCTCTTCCAGCTATGAGCAAAAAGATGACCCAGACATTCTCCTCGACGAAGCACAGTCTGCGATCATTGAAGTTGCAGAACAGAGGGTTAAGCCAGGATTTATCCCTGTCAGTGCGCTTACCCCTCCTGCGCTGGAGACTATTGAAACTCTGCGGAGCAGGCAGGAAGCGGTCACGGGCATCCCCTCTGGATTCCGAGACTTGGATGCGATCACTGCAGGCTTCCACAATTCGGAATTCATCGTCGTCGCGGCCAGGCCCTCCATGGGGAAGACAGCCTTGTGCTTGAACATCTCCGAGTATGTAGGCCTCAAGACCTCGTATGCTGTGGGATTTTTTTCCCTTGAAATGGCAAAGGAGCAGGTCGCTATGCGACTCCTCTGTTCGGAAGCCCAGATCGACCTTCAGAAGGTCAGGACAGGATTTGTTGCTGATAGAGAGTTCGAACGATTGAAGCTTGCGGCAGAGGCTCTTTTGCAGGCGAAGATATATGTGGATGAGACGCCCGCGTTGACTGTTATGGAAATGAAAGCAAAAACACGACGGCTAAAAATGGAACAACACCTGGATCTGGTGTTCGTAGACTACATGCAGCTTATGCGAGCAGGAAGCCGCTTCGAGAACAGAACACAGGAGATCTCTTACATCTCACGGTCCCTCAAAGAGCTGGCCAAAGAGCTCAAAATTCCCGTTGTGGGCATATCGCAATTGAGTCGTGCTCCAGAGAAGGAACGGCGGGCGAAGCCGAAACCGCAGTTGTCTGACCTGAGGGAATCGGGAGCGATCGAGCAGGATGCCGATGTCGTCATCTTTATCTATCGTGATGAGTTTTACCATCCTGATGATGAGACCAAACGGGGTATTGCCGAGATCATCATCGCCAAACAGAGAAACGGACCTACGGGAGATCTGTCCCTGGCATTCTTGAACAAATTCGCTCGATTCAACGACCGCGAATTCCGTGCTTTTGAAGAGTAATCATGTCCGATAAAGCGAACCTCCCTCCCTATATTTCATTCTTTGAGCAGGTGGGGGAGGTCGGTATCCTTCTTGGGCGAACGCTCCGAAATTTTTTCCGAAAACCCTGGGAAGGGAAGATCTTTCTCCAACAGCTGGAAGAAATAGGCGTCCGTTCATTACCCGTGGTTTCCCTAACCGCAGCCTTTGGCGGCCTCGTCTTCGGCCTCCAGACCTATATGGGTTTTCACCGGTATATCGGCCAGGGCTCAGAAGCCTACGGGGGGCCCATCATTTCTCTCGGTCTGACAAAAGAATTGATCCCCATTTTGGTTGGACTAATGGTCACAGGCCGTGTAGGGTCTGCGATGGCCGCTGAAATTGGGACCATGAGGATCACCGAGCAGGTGGATGCGCTTTTCAGTTTAGGTGCAGATCCCAACCGTTATCTTGTGGTCCCTCGAACAATGGCCAGCATCATTATGCTTCCCTGTTTAACCCTCTACGGTGATATTATCGGGATCACCGGAGGCTTTGTGTACAACGCCATTATGGGAGTCAATCGGACTCTTTACTGGAGAAACACCCTGATGTACATGGAGATATGGGATGTGCTCACGGGGCTTTTCAAAGCCTTGGTCTTCGGGTTGGTGATCGCCATCATAGGGTGCTGGCAGGGATTAAATGCTGAAGGAGGTGCGGAGGGGGTGGGCAGAGCGACTACCCGGACAGTGGTCATTGCCAGTATCTGTATACTCATTCTCAATTTTTTCCTGAGCAGGATGTTGCCTGCAACGCTCGGCTAATGATTCAAATCGTTGATCTGTACAAGTCTTTCGGTGAGAAGAAAGTTCTTAAAGGATTGAACCTTGATATCCAAAAGGGAGAGACCGTCGTTGTCATCGGACAAAGCGGCTCTGGAAAGAGCGTCCTGATCAAACATATGATAGGGATCGTCAAGCCTGATAAAGGCGAAATATTCATAGATGGTACCGAGATCTGTTGTTTGAGTGAAGATGAATTCTACAAGCTCCGCAGGAGATTCGGGATGCTGTTCCAGGGTGCTGCGCTCTTCGACTCTCTGACGGTGGGTGAAAACGTCGCCTTCGGGCTCGAGCGGTACGGGGATTACTCTGAAGATGAGAAACAAAAGATTGTGAAGGAAAGCCTGGCTCTGGTGGGGTTGAAGGACATCGAGGAACTTATGCCTTATGAATTGAGCGGGGGGATGAAGAAACGCGTGGGGCTGGCAAGGGCGATCGCCTACAGGCCGGAGATCATCCTCTACGACGAGCCTTCCACAGGTATCGATCCGATCAGAGCAGATGCCATCAATGATTTGATCATCCGGATGAATGAGGAGATGGGAGTGACATCAGTGGTGATCACGCATGATATGGTGAGCGCCTATAAGATCGCAGACAGGATCGCCATGCTATATGAGGGAAGAATCATCGAAGAAGGAACCCCGGAAGAGATCAAAGGCTCGAAAAATGCGATTGTGCAACAGTTCATTCATGGCCAAGCCGAAGGCCCCATCAAGGAATGGTGAGAGATGACGTTCGCTGCCAGTGTTTTATTTTGTAAGAAAGACAATCCATTAAAATATTCGGTTTTAACTATAGATTTCTTCCGCAGAAGACTCTGTGGGAAAACGATTCTGTTGTGTCGAGGAAATGACCATGAAGCGTGAAGTGAAGGTAGGCGTGTTCTTTGCCGTAGTCTTGTTTATTTTGGCGGCCTTTATCTTTGTCGTCGGGGATTTCTCCGTTTTATTCAGGGAGGCGGGTTATCCCATTTATGCCGACTTTGAAACGGCCGCAGGGCTGGAAAAGAAGGCCGTGGTTAAAATGGCAGGGGTAAAGATCGGTTATGTCAAAGACATCCGCTTAAAGGGTTTCCGTGCGGAAGCGATGTTTGACATCGAAACGGGGATAGAGATTTATAAGGATTCCACGGCCATGCTGGCTGCACTGGGATTGTTGGGAGAGAAGTACATCGAGATCGTCCCCGGCAAAGGGCCGGAGGTATGTCAGCCCGGCGATAGCATCCAGAGCCGCTCCTCTGTGAGCTTCGACCAGATAGGCAGCCTTTTGATGTCGGTCGGAAAGGACATCTCAGAAGTGGGGAAAGCTTTGAAGGAAATGATCGGCGGAGAGGAGCCCAAGATGAATTTCCAGGAGATCTTGCAGAACCTTTCGATCCTGACCAGCGACCTGAAAGAGTTGACCGGCGAGAATAAGGGCACGCTGAGTGAAGGTATCCAGTCGTCTGCAAATGCCATTCAGAAGTTTGACCGACGGGTGGAAGATGTTTCAGATAACCTGGACGAACTGATCCGCCTGATGAAGGATATCATTGAAGAGAACAGAGGGAACATCGGCGATAGCACGGAAAGGCTCAAGGTGCTGATTGAAGAGGCGGAGGCTGCTCTGCAGCAGTTGACCGAAGCTCTGGGAAAGATCAACCAGGGCGAAGGGACGCTGGGGAAGTTGATCCAGGAGCCCGAGTTGTATGACAGGGCAGAGCGGACGCTGGATGAAGTAGAGAAAGCCACCCGCCGCGTGTCTTCCATCCGTGCCCAAGCAGGAATACACATGGATTATTATGAAACAAGCGATCTTTTCAAAGGAACGCTTTCCTTCGCTCTTTGGCCGACCTCTGATTCCTTTCTCCTGGGACAAATCGTTCGTGATCCATGGCAGGACAGATTCACCTACTCCCTCCAAGGCGGCCTCAAAATTGGTGCGTTTTCTCCCAGGGCAGGAATTCTGGAATCGGAGCTGGGGATAGGCCTTGATTGGTATGCCTGGAGGGATCGCTTAAGGTTTACGCTCGAGAGCTATGATTTTAACCGCGATCCACGCCCGCGCTTTCGATTCTTAACCAGCTTTTATGCCACCAAATTTTTCTATGTCCTGTTCGGGCTGGATGATTTTTCAGTTCCTGATAATAGAGAGCTGTTTTTTGGATTGGGCCTTGGCATCTGATGAAAGAGAAAACGGTTTTCGTCTGCCAAAGCTGCGGGTTCCATTCCCCCAAATGGATGGGGAGGTGTCCGAGCTGTGGAGAGTGGGATTCATTGATCGAGGAGATCGAAGAGGAAACCAGTGCAGAATTTGCGTTTCCTCCCTCAGAGCCTGTCCTCTATGAGGATGTCAAACAGGCCGAAAAAAAAAGGATCCAAACGGGGATCGAAGAGCTGAACAGGGTTCTTGGAGGGGGCGTGGTCCTGGGTTCACTGGTTTTGATCGGCGGAGAGCCGGGTATTGGAAAGTCCACTTTGCTTCTTCAAGTCAGTCGAGATTTTTCTGCACAAGGGGAGAAAGTCCTGTATGTTTCCGGCGAAGAGTCTTTGGAGCAGATCAAACTCCGGGGGCAGCGGCTGGGCATAGAGAAAAGTAATTTGTACCTCTTGGCGGAGACCAACCTGGAGCGGATCATCGCTCATGCAGAAAACCTGTCTCCTCAAGTCTTCATCCTTGACTCGGTCCAGACTGTTTTTTCCTCCAAGCTGTCCTCGAGCCCCGGGACGATCAGTCAGGTGAGAGAGGTGACCAACCAGATCTTTCGTTTTGCCAAAAAGAATGTCATCTCTTCGTTTCTCATCGGCCACATCACAAAGGAAGGGTCTCTAGCCGGGCCAAAATCGCTCGAGCACATAGTGGACTGTGTTCTCTATTTTGAGGGAGAACGTGACCACACTCACCGTGTGTTGCGCGCGCTCAAGAACCGGTTCGGGCCGGTATCCGAACTGGCCATTTTTGAAATGACGGGACAGGGCCTTCAAGCCGTGGCCAATCCGTCAGCATTTTTCTTGAAAGAAAGACCCACAAAAGAGAGCGGAAGTGCGGTTGTCTGCACTATCAAGGGTTCACGGCCACTGCTCGCTGAGGTGCAGGCCCTCGTCTCTTCTGCGCTCTTTACCGGAAATCCGCGGAGGATGACGATCGGCCTCGATCATTATCGCGCTTCAATGCTTATGGCCATTGTCGAGAAAAAACTTGGCTTCAGCTTTGCCGGAGAAGATGTCTATCTGAATGTCGCCGGCGGGCTCTCGATAGATGAACCGGCCGCAGATTTGGGAATTTTAGTTGCCGTGGTTTCCAGTTTGAAGAACAAGGCGGTATCCTCTGATCTAGCCGTATTTGGGGAGGTGGGGCTGAGCGGAGAAATCCGCTCGGTTGGACATCCGTTGGCCAGGGTGAAGGAAGCCTCCTCTTTGGGCTTCAAGACAATCATCCTCCCTAAAGGGAATGTTTCGCATCTTGAAAAAGAGGACACAACCGGTATAAACTTGATAGGCGTTACAACCGTGAAAGAAGTCATAGATATTGTTTTTTAAATTATTAGATAATCTTTTTATGAATGATTCAGGATAATAGTTTAATAAGATATTGAGGTCATAATATGGGTATTTTCATTCTTCGTATCCTGGTAGTCGCCTCGATCGCCGCAGCTGGGTACTTTTTTCCTCCCTTTCAGCTGATTCCCCAATACGGCGCTCTGACCGGGTTAGTGCTGGGTGTTCTCATCGTCTATCTTGAGACGATGATTAGGAAAAGCCAGTTCAAGATTATTTGGGGATCAACACTGGGAACCTTTGCGGGCGTTATGTTCGGATGGGTCTTTAGCTCCATCTACCAAACCATCGCTCCAGACAGCTCGACAACAATCTTCATCCGGATCTTCTTCCTGCTGATCCTTCCCTATATCGGATTCCTCGTCGGCACACGGCGATTCGAGTGGCTCGACCCGGCGCATTTTCTGCGGTTTTTCAGAGACAAAAGCGTAGGACGGACCTATAAGATCTTGGACACCAGCGTGATCATTGACGGAAGGATCGCCGACATCTGTGACACGGCCTTTGTTGAGGGAACGCTGATCCTCCCTCAGTTTATTCTGAAAGAGCTTCAGCTGATCGCCGATTCTTCTGATGGGATCAAAAGACAACGAGGCCGGAGGGGGCTTGAGGTCTTAGATCATCTTCAAAAATCATCTCAGGTCTCTGTCGTGATCTCCGGAGTGGATTTTCCAGAGGTCCAGGATGTCGATTCCAAGCTTATCGAACTGGCGAAACACCAAGATGCCAAGATCATCACCAATGACTTCAACCTGAACAAGATCGCCCAACTCCAGGGTATCCAGGTTTTGAACATCAATGAGCTGGCCAATGCCATGAAACCTGTCGTTCTCCCCGGAGAGTCGATCCGGGTGTTTATCTTGAAGGAGGGGAAAGAGAAAGACCAGGGTGTCGCCTATCTGGATGACGGGACTATGGTCGTCGTGGACAATTCTCGAAGGATGATCGGACAGACTGTGAGCGTCACCGTCACGTCCGTGCTCCAGACGACCGTGGGAAAGATGATATTCGGCCGTTATAACGAAGACTCTCATGAATAAGGTCACCGCGATTGTCGTCGCTGCCGGTGAGGGTCAGAGGTTTGGTGCGCCCAAACAATTTGCGCCGCTCAAGGATAAAGCTGTTTTGGAGTGGAGCCTGGAGTGTTTCCAGACTCACATCCAGGTGGCGGACATCGTCCTTGTTCTGATGAGGGATATCGAAAAAGAAGAATACATGAGACGATTCCCCAAAATTGTTTCCGTAGTCACCGGAGGAAAACACAGGCAGGATTCCGTGTTTGCTGGATTCGGCCAGGTCGACCCTCAGGAGACTGGGTTTGTGCTCATTCATGACGGCGTCAGACCCCTGGTCGATCATGCTTTGCTCAGCCGGGTCATCAGGGCAACTAAGGAGAGCGGGGCAGCCATCCCCGTCGTTCCTCTGGAGGACACGGTGAAGGTTGTCGAGGGAGGCAAGATCCTTCGGACTCTGGACAGAGAAAAGCTCCGGCGGGTGCAAACCCCACAGGGCTTTTCCTATCCCATCCTCAAAGCTGCGTTGGAGCAAGCCAGAGAAGACGATCACTACGGCACGGATGAGGCTGCCCTTGTTGAGAGAATAGGGAGAGAGGTCGTTCTTGTTGAGGGTGACCCCAGGAATATCAAGATCACCACACCCGAAGATATCCGTATCGCGGAGGCATTGCTTGAAGATTAAGGCGGGGCTCGGATACGATATTCATCGCTTGGTGAGTGGGAGACGGCTTTTTTTGGGAGGAGTCGAAGTTCCATTTGCCAAAGGATTGCTGGGGCACTCAGACGGAGATTGTGTCATTCACGCCATTGCTGATGCGCTTCTGGGCGCACTGGGCGAAAAAGATATCGGCCATCATTTCCCTCATTCAAAGAACGAATACAAAGATATTCGAAGCACGGAATTGCTCAAAAAAGTTGTCCAGAAGCTAGAGGAGAGAAAGTCCAGAATCGCACATATCGATTCTCTGATCATTGCAGAGGAACCACGTCTTGCTCCGTTCATTCCACAGATGAAGGAGACGTTGTGTTCGATTCTTCGGATCGGGCCGGAGGATCTGGGAGTCAAGGCAAAGAGCAACGAAGGGCTCGGTGCTATCGGTCGCGGTGAGGCGATCGCCGCATGGGCAACTGTCCTTTTAGAAATTCCATAGTCAGAATTTAAGGAAGAGAGAGGGCGCATCTTTTCCCTCTGTGTATTTACGTCCTTTTTGTATTCCCTGAGAGAAAAAAGAAGATATGCGGGATAATCAGGATCGAAGGCAAAACCATGAGGCTGGTTTTTTGAGAGAAGACAGGATCGATACGATCCTCCGGTCACTCGAGAAAAGACTCAGAGGAGCGAAGCCAGGCCTGAAAGCACAACTAAAAATGGCCCCTCGCCCGAGGCCTGGACATCGACGATATGACGAGGTGGAGGCGTCGTGCACTAGAGCCGGGGTCCTTGCTCTCCTTTATCCCTGGGAAAACGCGTTATATCTTGTCCTCACAAGACGGACAGAACGGCTGCGTCATCATCAGGCCCAGATCTCCTTTCCGGGGGGGCGTCAGGAGTCTGGAGAGGATTTTGTCCAGACAGCGCTTAGAGAAACCGGGGAGGAACTGGGGATTTGTCCGGAAGCCCTCCAAGTTTTGGGGTCGTTGACTCCTCTCTACATCCCTCCAAGCGACACCTGTATTTATCCGGTGGTTGCCACCCAAGACCAGAGGCCTTCCTTCATGCTTTCGCCAAGAGAAGTGGAGGAGGCGATTGAAGTGCCCGTAAGGCATCTTCGCGACCCGCAGAATGTTCATGAGGAGATCTGGACGATCAGAGGAAAACCCGTGAGGGTTCCTTTTTATTTATTCAGCGGAAACAAAATCTGGGGAGCCACTGCAATGGTTTTAGCGGAGCTGCTGGAGCTTCTGGAATAAATTTCTGTCCGTTTTATCCCTGCCGACTGTTAGAAATCCCAACTGTTTTATGACCGTAATGATTAGCTTCTCAGATAGAATCAGAGGAGACGTTTTTGCTCCAGTCAGATTTCTGATCCCCCCTTCAACTCATTGATATATCCAAACGATTGGCCCCGTCTGGTATTGAATGAGTGTTGGAATTTGAGAGGTAGAAGAGCTGGAAAAGAGCGAAAAGAAAAAACTAAAAACGGGATTTGAGGCGGCGGGGGTAAAGCGGAGTAAAGGGTGGGATCGGCTGGGCTTGCAGGCTGAATCTGCCCGTTGAGATGGAGAGGAGGACTCTCTGGATTCTTAAGGCCAGCCAATCCCTGGTTTTGATGATTGGGCTCATCATTCCTTTATTCACAGATTTTATCCTTTGCTTGTGATGGAATGAGCGAGCGGAGAGCCAGTGCGGGCCAACACATTCGAAATAATTTCGTAGCCGGCATATTTTCCGACCTTCACGATGTCGACAGCGGGTGCCGCGATCAAGCTGAATGCCAAAAAGCTCAAAAACACAGCCAGAACGAGGATTCCGATTTTTTCTCTGAGTCTCATTTTAACCTCCTGTTTCATTTGATCACTCATTGACATAGTATATACGCAAGAAATCTAGAAAAGGTTCCGCATTTTTTTGTTGCGACGGGGGATGGCAGAGTATGTTTCTATGCTCTTGAATAGCAGCACATGGAACAAAAGCGGGTGAGAGAACGAACCTGCAATATTCACTCAATACCGATCATATGAATGAGAGCTTTTTGAAGAGAGGATCGGCAGATTTCTTGAATAATTCAGGTGAAAAATGGATGATTCACGAGTTGAGGTTGCTGTAGATGCGAGGCATGGAGGGCGAAGCCGTAGTTTACTAGTGCGAGACCCGACATAACGACGCAGATGCAGTAAGATCAACTCGCCCGAAGGGGAAAAGATGCTGACAATAAGATATGGAGTGTTTTTATGATTTAAAAGTGTCAGCAGCTGTTATGAATTATTCAGATTAACGGAGGATTGTTAGGGACACGCTTTTGCTCAAGAAGGCCCCTTCCTCGGCTCCCGGGATCTCTATGACCAAGCTGTTCTCACCGGGAATCCCAGCGCTGATATCGACAAAAACGATTCCAGACCAGATCTTTGTTTTTTCGTTCCAGGCTTCGGCCAGCATCTCTCCATGGAGAGGGCGCACTTTGCGGTCTTCGCCGATCAGGAAAAAATCAGTCGTGATATCTCTTTTGCCATAAGGCAGGTAAGCCTGAAAAAAAAGATGAGCACCGCTCCATTGTTTAAACCGACGCGTGACCTTTGGAAAAAACCTGGCCTGCCCGAATTCGAGGCTGCCGTCTTTTTTCGAGAGCTCGAAGGCTGTTGGGCCTTTCTCCAAGGCTCCGTTGATGTCTCCCAATATGCAGTTGACAATGGCTCCTGTGCCGCTCTTCGTAAAATCAGGGAGAGAAAAGGACAATTCCCACGTACCGATCTCATTAGTGACTGGGTCCACGAGGGCGAACACCGACTTGTATTCCTTGGCCCTCAAAGGGATTTCTGGCCCTTTGAAGTTGAAGCTCAGGGCGTCCACGGTTTTGATATAATTCATGAAGTTCATGTCGATATTTAAGGGGAGGTTGACCTGCCCGCCAAAACCCTTCTCTCCACTCATTTGATCATACATCCACACATGCAGGTTGAATTTATTAGGACCGAGCTCTGTGTACCTGTCAAGGAACAACTCTTTTGTAGGCAGCGCAACGCTCATCCAGGGCTCATATTTTCCCGAGGAAGACACAAAAGGGACAAGTTCTGCAAAAAGCGGCAGTTCTTTAAAAAGCGAAGGCATGTAAAAAGCTGTAAGAAGTTGGATCTTATTCTTTTCTGCCTGGGAATAGTCGGTATATCCTTTCCTGTAGCGCACATCTATGCCACTGCGTTTGACATTTAATTTCAGTTGATGGTCTTTGTCGTCGGGCTCTTTTCTCTGAGGGTAGAAGCTCAGCTGGTAGTAATGGTTGAGGTCTGTGCGCATAACTTGACGGAAGGCGTCGAATTTTGTGGCCCCCCTCAGGGAGTCTGCCCCCGTGTCTTCTGAGAGCCATGCCAAATTATGCACTCTATTGATCCTGTCCCGGCTTGTCTTTTCCAGGTTGGACTGTTGGTATTGTTGGTAATGTTCTGCCGATGCTCCTGAGTACAGATGTTTTATAAAGGACTCAGAACTCAGAGAATATATGGAGATATTCTGGGCGTTGGCAAACCGAATCACCTCCCGGATGACCTCTTCAGAGCTTTTGAAAGCTTTGTCTCCCAGGATGTTGAAGGGATCGAACACTTTTATATTCTCGTTGACAGGAAGTGTGAAATTGCGACCCGAGTAGTTTCTCTGTATGCCAAAAAACCGATCTCTTCTTGCCATATCTGAGGTATCCCCGAAATCAGGGAGAGTATCTTGCGGAGCGATATCCGGGATTCCCCCGCTTATGAGGAGCATGTTTTTCCTTCCCGGGAGGTCCATGATCATGTTCACTGCGGCCAGGATCCCTCCGATCGTCTTTTCGAATTTGTTCAATTCTTTGTACAGATAGTCCATTCTCATCATCGTCTCATAGAGACGAGAATCCGCTCCGCTGGTGGTTGCGTCGTGTTGGGGGATATCGCCCATGTCGGTTCCCAAATTCCATATTTTTCCGGAGGCCATCTTTACGGATTTTTTGATGAGCTCATCATCGGTGGTAAAGGGCTGGAGGATCTCGAAACCTTTTGTGGGGCTCAGCTGACAAATCATGACTTCGTGTCCCAGTTGGATCAGCGAGTTGAGCTCGCTCACGATATCCACCTGCTGGTTCTCGATCTCTTTTTGCCAAGAATTGATTCCGTCAAAGATGACAGCCAGCTTCTTTTTGGGACGATCTGTGACACTGTCCTCTCTCTCTTCCTCCTTTAAAAAATCAACGGTTCGTTCCTCGAAACTGATGAGGTCGAAGGAGTTTAAAGACACCTTTTTCCCGTCTTCATAAAGCTCAAAATCATCCTTCGTCAGGTCTTTCACAAATGTGCCGTCTTTGGTGACGATCACATCCAACAGCACCAGACGAACAGCGACTTCGTATTTCTCGGGGGGGATCTCTTGAGCCTGCTTTTGGAAGCCGTAGAGCCAGAGAGAGAAAACCAAGGCGCTTATGACCATTCCCATAAATCCTCTTTTCATGTTTTCTCTCTTATTCCGCCCTCTCGTAATAATAGAATAGCATGTTTGAATTCCTGTTTCCAATTGGGAGAGGAAACATCTTTATTTCCGTGATGCTCTCAAGTCAAGTGATAATAGCAGGAGCTCGTCACAGTCCATATTCGTCGAAAACCCCCCCACCCACCACCATCCGACTCATAAGGACATTGACTCGCTCTTTTTTGCCTCTAATGCCCGTATCACGGAAATAAGGATGCTTCCATTGGGAGACCATTTGATCAACACTTCCAAATCGTTGATTGCGGTTTTCTCCACCCACCGATCGGGGCATGCCATACCACAACTTGTATTTGAAGAATCACAAAATCGGAGATGTTTCTGAAATGATGAACTCTCTGAGATGCTTGACTCAGGGGATGTTCGATATTAGTATGAGTCGTAATGGAAAAAGTGAGAGTGCGCTTTGCCCCCAGCCCAACGGGCTATCTCCATGTGGGGAATGCCAGAACAGCTCTGTTCAATTGGCTTTTTGTCCGTCAGCAGGGTGGTGTTTTTATCCTCCGCGTCGAAGACACGGATGTGGAACGCTCAAAATCCGCCTACGATCGGAAACTGATGGAAGATTTGCACTGGTTGGGATTGAACTGGGATGAAGGGCCTGATGTAGGCGGAGAACATGGGCCTTACCGTCAGTCTGAACGATTGGATATCTACAGAGTGCAGACAGAGAGATTATTGAAAGAGAGCAAAGCCTATTACTGTTTTTGTACGCCTGAAGAGCTTGAGACTGAGAGGAAAAAAGCCATCGATGCGGGAAGAACGCCTGTCTACAGCGGGAGATGTCGGGCCACCCCTCAAGAGGAGTCCGCCCGACGTTTCGCTGCCGGGGAGGAGGCTGTGGTAAGGCTGCGGACACCCGATGAGGGAACCCTCAGCTATGATGACATTGTCCGGGGAACGCTCCAATTTGACCTGAGCCTGATCGGCGATCCCATACTTGTTCGATCCAACGGCCTCCCTGCCTACAACTATGCTGTGGTGGTGGATGATGCTTTTATGGCCATCTCGCATGTGATCCGCGGGGAAGATCATATCCAGAACACACCTCGTCAGATCCTGATTTGCCAGGCGCTGGGTTTTGACCGACCTGCGTTTGCCCATCTCTCTATGGTCATGGGGAAAGACAACACACGACTGAGCAAACGTCATGGCGCCACTGCTGTGGACCAGTTTGAAAAAGATGGAATTGTCCCCCATGCCCTGTTCAATTATCTGGCACTGTTGGGTTGGGCCCCGCCCGACGGGCAGGAGGTTTTGACAAAGGAAGAGTTGACCGGTCTTTTCCGGCTGGAAAAAGTCAGCCGGTCATCAGCGATCTTCGACTATGACAAGCTTGACTGGATCAATCGCCAGCACATTAGAAGACTCTCCTCTCAAGAAAAGACTGAGTATGCCTTCCCACAGCTGAAAGATGCAGGGTTTTTGCCCGGAGAGATGTCTCCTTTGCACTGGGAATGGCTAACAAAAGCTGTGGAGGCTTTTGTGGAGAAGATCAATCGGTTTTCGGATCTCCCCGGCTTGTTTTCCACTCTGTTTGAATTTTCGCTATCCGTTATGGATGAAGAGGCAATGGAGATCTTGAAAGAGAGCTGTTCCTTGAAAGTGATCCGGAGTTTTGCTGAGAAAATTGTGTGCGTCGATAAGTTCGATTTCGAGACTTTCGGGTTGATGGCCAAAGACATTAAAAAGGACACGGGGTGTCAAGGAAAGGATCTCTACCGTCCTCTGAGAGTGGCTCTAACCGCAAAGACCTCCGGCCTCGAGCTGGACAAGTTCATTCCTGTAGTGGAGGAGGGGGCAAAACTTGAATTCCCTAAACCCATCAAGAGCTGTGCGCAACGGGTCTCTGAAACCTTGGCTTTTATCGAATGATCGATAAAGAGAGGTGTTTTACTGCCCTCGGATATCGATATGAAAGCGATGTCCAAAAGGCGAACCTGATGCTACGTTTGAGACTGGATGCGGGAACTGATCCGTGTTCCATGGAGGTGAGATAAGGCCTTATCCTGAAGTCAATAAACGGAGGAAAACATGGAATTTTTTAAATTTGCTCTTGAGATGGAGAAAAAAACTGTGAAGAACTATCGTTCCTTAGCAGAACAATGCCAGAACAATGAAGGCGTGAAGAATATCCTGTTGATGCTCGCGGAGGATCATGAGAAACATAAAAAAACACTGATCGATATACAAAAGAATCTGCACACAGAGATGCCGGATACCGAAGCTTTTCGCGAAGCCCGAAAGCTGTTCACACACATTCAGACAGAAAAAGATCCTTTCAGTTGCGATATCGACCAAGTCAAATTATACGAAGATGCCCGTGACCTTGTTCTCAAGAAGCAACAGTTCTACTTGGACATGATCGATTCAATGGACACAGAGGAAACCAAGACCCTGGTGAGACAGATAGCGGAGGAAGAGCAGAAACAGGTCGAGGTCTTAGGTCATATCATCGAGATGGTGAGGCGTCCTCAGACTTGGCTGG
>Ga0307425_1000071_pt1 | contig 55056 bp, 46 predicted proteins | sample SalMarWE160330MG_FD_202152 | JGI IMG/M metagenome (GOLD analysis project Ga0307425, IMG submission 202152) | Salt marsh sediment microbial communities from the Plum Island Ecosystem LTER, Massachusetts, United States - WE1603-30 | ecosystem: Environmental > Aquatic > Marine > Intertidal zone >... | reverse complement strand
GAGAAAACAATGTTACATCGCATTATTTCAATTCTGATTTTATCAATTTTTGTTTCTTTTACAATATCATTTTCACAGGATAAGGGTGAAGTCAAGGTTTATAAAAACGAATTCTGGGAAAAGATAAAAAAGTCTGCCGAAGAGTATAACGAAAAGAAAGAAGAGCCGAAGAAAGTTTTTAGAATGGATTTTTCGGGTTATGATTTACCAACTTCCATTCACGAGTTTTCACAAATCTGGCATAATCTTCCTATCTCTCAAGGCTGGACGGGAACATGCTGGTGCTTCTCTACTACTTCCTATTTTGAATCAGAAATTTATCGTTTAACAAAAAGACAACTGAAACTATCCGAGATGTTCACCGTTTACTGGGAATATGTAGAGAAAGCAAGAAGATTCGTTCGTGAAAGAGGTAATTCTGCGTTTGGAGAAGGTTCGGAAGCAAATGCAGTGATGAGAATGTGGAATAAGTACGGAATTGTTCCTGAAGAAGATTATCCGGGTAAACCAGCAGACCAGGAGTTTCACGATCATCACTTGATGTTTAAAGAGATTAATGATTACCTGCAATTTATAAAAGAGCACAATGCATGGAATGAAGATGCAGTACTTACGACAATCAAATCTATTTTGAATCATTATCTCGGTGTTCCGCCCGAAACGATAACAGTTGATGCTAAAGAAATGACACCTAAGGAATACTTTAAGAATGTTGTTAAGCTCAATCCTGATAATTATATCGATTTTATGTCGTTGATGGAAAAACCTTACAACCAGTTTGTAGAATATGAAGTTGAGGATAACTGGTGGCATAGCAAAGATTATTACAATCTTCCACTTGATGATTTTATGAAACTATTAAAACGTGCTGTCCGTGATGGATACGGAGTCGATCTTGGTGGCGATGTTTCTGAATCAGGTTATGATCCGCTCAAAGATGTAGCAATGATTCCTTCTTACGATATTCCATCTCAATATATCGATGAGAATGCAAGACAGTTCAGGTTCAGTAATCAATCTACGACAGATGATCACGGAATTCACGTTGTGGGTTATATGGAAATAGACGGCAAGGATTGGTACTTAATAAAAGACTCGGGCAGTGGTTCCCGCAACGGTGCAAATGTTGGATATTACTTTTACCATGAAGATTACGTAAAACTTAAAATGATGAATATTATGGTTCCTAAGGATTATGCTGAGAAGGTGTTGGGGAGGGAGATTAAATAGTCATTAATTATATAATACACATGGATGTCATTCTGTAAGAATCCTGTTTCTATAATTCGAATATCTACGGAATGGCATCTTCTTATTTGAATTTCAGTTGATAAATAACTTTTCTCCTTCACCGTTCTCACTTTGTAATTCAAAAGCACCCTCTTTATATTTGAAACTTAAATTTCACGAAAAAACTGATTATTAATGCAGAAAATTCATATCAGCGACCTCAAAAAACACGTTGGGCAGGAAGTAACACTCCAGGGTTGGCTATTCAATAAAAGATCGAGCGGAAAAGTTAGATTTGTAATTTTAAGAGATGGAACCGGTTACGTGCAATGTGTGTTTTTTAAGGGAAATCTTGATGAAGAAACTTTCGATTTAGCTGATAAAATAGGTCAGGAATCTTCAATAGAAATAACAGGAAAAGTAAAAGAAGAACCACGTGCCGTTGGCGGATATGAACTTGATGGAACAGGATTAAAAGTTATTCAGGATGCAAAAGATTATCCAATCACACCTAAAGATCACGGAATAGAATTTCTTCTTGATAACAGGCATTTATGGCTGCGCTCGAAAAAGCAGGTTGCCATAATGAAGATCAGGCATCGTGTGGTTAAAGCTGTAAGAGATTTCTTCGATGAAAGAGGATTTACATTAATGGATCCTCCGATTCTTACTCCAAATTCAGTGGAAGGAACATCGACATTATTTGAAACACCTTACTTCGATCTAGGCAGTGCTTTCTTAACTCAATCGGGACAGCTTTACGCAGAAGCAGGGGCAATGGCTCTGGGAAAAGTTTATACATTCGGTCCAACTTTCCGTGCAGAAAAATCTAAGACGAGAAGACATCTAACCGAATTCTGGATGATCGAACCCGAAGTTGCTTTTGCTGATCTGAATGACGATATGGATTTAGCTGAAGAATTTTTGGAGTATGTTGTTCAAACAATATTGAAAGAAAAAGAAGAAGAGTTAAAAGTCTTGGAACGTGATACAACTTCTTTACAAAAAGTAATGAGACCTTTTCCACGAATCAGTTATGATGAAGCAGTTGAAATTTTGAAAAAGAATAATGTTGAATTCGAATGGGGCAATGATTTCGGCGGTGGCGATGAAACAATTATATCAAACCAGTTTGACAGACCGGTAATAGTTCACAGGTATCCTGCTGAGGTGAAAGCTTTTTATATGAAAAGAGACCCGGAAAATCCAAAATTAGCACTTGCTGTTGACGTTTTAGCGCCTGAAGGTTATGGTGAGATAATCGGCGGCAGCCAGAGAGAGGACGATTTAGATCAATTATTAGCACGAATTAAAGAACATAATCTTCCACAAGAACCTTTTGAATGGTATCTTGATTTAAGAAGATACGGTTCGGTTCCTCACTCAGGATTCGGACTTGGTCTTGAAAGAACAGTTAGCTGGATTTGTGGACTCGATCATCTAAGAGAATCGATTCCATTTCCGCGAATGATTTACAGGAATACACCATAAATATGTTAATATGAATTTAGAAGTTATTCTGTTTGCGATTTTTGCGTTGGTTTGTATCTCATCAAGTATTTTGATGGTAACAAGAAGAAACCCGGTTATCTCTGCACTCTTCCTTGTTGTAAACTTTGCTTCACTGGCAGGTTTATACTTAACTCTTAATGCACAATTCATTGCAGTTGCACAGGTTATTGTTTATGCCGGTGCGATAATGGTTTTTTTCCTGTTCGTAATTATGTTGATCAATCCTGCGAAAGAAAAAAAGTTTTTGGAGTACAAACCACAGCTAAAGATTTTTGCTTTGGTGATTGCTTTTTTAGTTTTTGTTCAGATAGCCTATATCATTTTTATTGCTCATCCATCCAATGATGTTACACGCGATGTTGCACAAAGTGTAAAAGCGGGAACGGTCGAGCAGATAGGTAGACAGTTATTTACAAATTATGTATTGCCTGTGGAAGCAGTTGGCTACTTACTTTTATCTGCCGCAATCGGTGCTTTGGTTTTGGCTAAAAAGAAATTTCAATAAGTGCTATGCAAATACCTATAGAATATTATTTAATACTTAGTGCCATTATGTTCAGCACAGGTGTGGCTGGCGTATTAATTAGAAGAAATGCAATTGTTGTGTTTATGAGTGTTGAGCTTATGCTGAATTCAGCAAATCTTACGCTTGTTACTTTTTCATCTTATTTAGGTAATTCAATCGGGCAGATATTTGTATTCTTTGTAATGGCAGTAGCTGCTGCAGAAGCTGCTGTTGGCTTGGCTATAATCATTGCTTTATTCAGAAATAAACTGACAGTGAACATAGATGAAATTAATATTTTTAAGTGGTAGTAAACCCACACAAATTCTTATATGATTAACCTGATTTACCTGACAATTCTATTTCCGCTCATTGGCTTCATTATGAATGGAGCTTTTGGGAGTAAGATAAAGAATGAAAAAGTAATAGGTATCATCGGCAGTGGTGCAATTGGATTATCATTTCTTGTTGTAGTTTTTGCATTTTTTGAAACACTTTCTCTTCCCGCGGAACAAAGAACACATATTGTTGATTTGTTCACGTGGCTAAAAGTTGGTGGATTGAATGTAAGTATTGCTTACCAGGTTGATCAGCTTTCGTTAGTGATGGCTTTAATTGTAACCGGTGTTGGTTTTGTAATCCATGTTTATTCCATCGGTTACATGCATGGGGATAAAGCTTTCTGGAGATTTTTTGCTTATCTGAATCTTTTCATCTTTGCGATGATGAATCTCATTCTTGCTGATAATTTTGTTTTGATGTTTTTAGGTTGGGAAGGCGTTGGTCTTTGCTCATATTTACTAATAGGATTCTGGTATGATAAAGATTTTGAAAAAAGTACAATTTCCGCTGCCGGATTAAAAGCATTTATAGTAAACAGAATAGGCGACGTCGGTTTTCTGCTCGGAATGTTTTTAATCTACTTAGTTTTTAATTCGCTTAATTTTGCAGAAGTTTTTTCACGTGCTACAACTTTTCATATTTCTGAACATATCTTCACGTTAATTGCAATATTTTTATTTATAGGTGCTACTGGTAAATCCGCACAGATTCCTCTTTACGTTTGGTTGCCCGATGCAATGGCTGGTCCTACACCTGTATCGGCACTTATACATGCCGCAACGATGGTAACTGCCGGTGTTTATATGGTTGCGCGTACTTCTATTATTTTTGCTTCCGCACCAACCGCAATGATGATTGTAGCAGTAATTGGAGTGTTTACGGCATTCTTCGCAGCAACAATCGGAATGGTTCAGAACGATATCAAAAAAGTACTTGCCTATTCTACAATCAGCCAGTTGGGCTATATGTTCCTGGCAATGGGTGCCGGTGCTTTTTCAGCGGGAATTTTTCATGTGATGACTCACGCTTTTTTCAAAGCATTATTATTTCTTGGTGCCGGTTCTGTTATTCACTCGATGCATGAACAGCAGGACATCAGGCATTACGGCGGATTAAAAAAATATATGCCTATCACTTATGGGACTTTCCTTGTCGCAGCAATTGCTATTTCAGGTGTTCCACCGCTTTCAGGATTTTTCAGCAAGGATGAGATTCTTTGGTACTCATATACAAATATCGGATTTGTATTCTGGCTTATCGGCGTAATTACAGCAGTGATGACAGCATTTTATATGTTCAGACTTCAGTTTCTTACTTTCCATGGCAAATCAAGATTTGATGAAAAGAAAACTCATCCTCACGAATCACCTAAAGTGATGACTATTCCATTAATAATTTTAGCTATTCTCGCAGCAATCGGAGGATTTATTGGAATACCCGCATTGTTTTCAGGAGAACATGGGAATCTTTTTCACTCATGGCTTGAACCTGTATTCAAATCAGCAGAGTTGAAATTATCATACTTTGGCTCTCACTCCCATTTTGAAGAATATTTATTTATGATAATTTCCATAATTGGTGCTGTAGCAGGAATTCTTGCCGCTGGTTATATTTATCTTCGTCAACCACAGGTTGCAGACAGACTTTCTACAAGATTTAAAAGTATTTATCGTTTACTTCTTAATAAATACTATGTCGATGAGGCTTATGACGCAACAGTTGTTAATCCATTAGTTAATACTTCTAAATCATTTTTATGGAAAATATTTGACAGTAAAATTATAGATGGATTTATTAATGGTGTTGCTTCCTGGATTGGGAACCTTTCTTCGTTGATAAGAAAAATACAAACCGGTGTCGTACAATCGTATGCGCTTGTTATGATGATAGGAATTCTTATTGCCCTATTCTGGATAATTATGAGTTTATAAAAAATGGAAAATAGTTTACTGCTTACATATTTATTACTCATTCCTGTTGCCGGGTCATTGATATTGCTTTTCATCAAAGCTGGTAATGAAAAGCTCATCAAGTATTTCGGACTCTTTGTTTCTACTATTGTTTTTCTATTGTCAATCTACATCTATTTTAATTTTGATTCTGACAATTCATCTTTTCAGTTTGTGCATCAGTTCAAGTGGATTGAAACTCTGAATATTCATTACAAGGTTGGTATTGATGGAATGTCAATGCTGCTTGTTGTGTTAACGACTTTTCTCACTCCGCTTACTTTGATTTCAAGCTGGTCCAGTGTAAAGAAAAAAGTTAAAGAGTTTACATTCTTCATGCTCTTTCTGGAAGTTGGGATGCTTGGCGTTTTCGTTTCACTTGATCTCTTCCTTTTCTATATTTTCTGGGAAGCAATGCTTATCCCGATGTACTTTATTATAGGCATCTGGGGAGGTGAGAGAAGAATTTACGCGGCAGTAAAGTTTTTCATTTATACAATGGCTGGCAGCTTGTTAATGCTTGTTGCGATAATCTGGCTTGCTATTCATGCATCGAATTATCTTGGAGTTTTTACAACCGATCTTGAGCAGCTTTACGAAGTCGCTCCTTTATTCGATCAATCGACACAAAATTATTTATTCCTCGCTTTCGGAATCAGCTTTGCAATAAAAGTTCCATTGTTTCCATTCCACACCTGGCTACCGGATGCACACGTTGAAGCCCCGACAGCAGGTAGTGTTATACTTGCCGGTGTCTTACTGAAGATGGGAACTTATGGTTTCCTGCGTTACAATCTTCCATTGTTCCCGGCGGCATCAACTCATTTTGCTTCGTTCATATCTATTCTTGCTATAATCGGGATCATTTACGGCGCACTTGTGGCAATGGTTCAAACGGATATGAAAAAGCTGGTAGCGTATTCTTCGGTTGCACATCTTGGTTTTGTGATTCTCGGAATCTTTGCACTTACACCTGAATCCGTTCAGGGTGCGATCATTCAAATGATAAATCATGGTTTATCAACAGGTGCTTTATTCCTTTTAGTAGGATTTATTTACGAAAGAACTCACACAAGAGAAATTTCTTACTATGGCGGGATTGCCAGAATCGTTCCGGTTTATTCTTTCTTTTTAATGGTAGTTTCATTATCATCGGTCGGTCTACCGGGATTGAACGGATTCGTCGGTGAGTTTTTAATTTTACTCGGTTCGTTCAAATCAGGTGTGTTGAATAGCTGGTGGTATGCTGGATTTGCAGCAACCGGAGTTATACTTGCAGCAGTTTACCTTTTATGGATGTACAAGCGAGTCGTATTTGGTAAGATTGTTAATCCCAAAATTGAAGATCTAACGGATTTAAACAAAAGAGAAGTTTTTGTTTTAGTTCCCATAATTATTTTTATAGTTTGGATTGGAGTTTATCCAAGTACATTTCTTAATGTTTCTGAAAAGACAACCGGAAAAATTATACAGCAGGTTCAAAATCCACCTAAAGCAGAATTGAAATAAGAATTGATGAATAAAAAGTATTACACATATGTTTTATCGATTGCACTTATAGTATTAGTGAACGGAGGTAATCTGTTTGCATCGGGCACTATAAATCCTGAGCAATCTAAAACTGTTCATCAGTTGCCGGATGTTTTTATGGTTATACCTTTTATCGTTCTCCTTTTGATGATCGCGACAGGTCCGCTTTTTTATCATCATTTCTGGGAAAAGCATTATCCTAAAGTTGCAATGTTTCTCGGCTCAATAACTGTAGTTTACTATCTGGTTGCATTAAGCGATTCACACAGCATTCTTCATTCACTTGCAGAATATCTATCTTTTATAGCTTTACTTGCTTCGTTATTCGTTGCTTCCGGTGGGATTTTACTTAGAGTCGATAGAAAAGCTACGCCATTTGTAAATGTTTTATTTCTTTTATTTGGTGCAGTAATTGCGAACATCATCGGTACAACAGGTGCTTCGATGTTGTTGATAAGACCTTATATCAGGATGAACCAGAACAGGATAAAAGCTTATCATATAATTTTCTTTATTTTTATCGTAAGCAACATCGGTGGTGGTCTAACCCCAATTGGTGATCCGCCTTTGTTCCTTGGATTTTTAAGAGGCGTTCCATTTTTCTGGGTGATTAGTAATGTATTGCACATCTGGTTCCCGACAATAATAATTATTCTCGGTGTCTTTTTCGTCTTCGATTATTTAAATAAAGGCAATGGAGAAAACACAGATAACGAATTCACCGGTAAAATAGAGTTTAAGGGATTCAGAAATGTTGTATATCTCGCGATCATAATTGTATCTGTATTTATAGATCCCGCCGTTTTTGATTGGGTACCAAGTCTTTCTCCACTTCCTTTCGGTATAAGAGAAATAATAATGTTCTCGGTTGTTTATCTTTCTTATAAACATGCTAATGAAGATATACTTAAAGCTAATGAATTTGATTTCGAACCGATTAAAGAAGTTGCTTATCTTTTTATAGGAATTTTTATGACGATGATCCCGGCATTACAATTAATCGCACATGAAGCAAATATTTTAAGTGACGAATTAAATGCAGGAATTTTTTATTGGGCAACCGGTGGATTATCCGGATTTTTAGATAATGCACCTACTTATCTCAATTTTCTGAGCGCTGCAATGGGTAAATACAATCTTGATGTAAACTTTAAAGAGCAGGTTCAGGAATTTGTAGTACACGATGAAATTTACCTGCGAGCAATTTCCGTTGCGGCTGTGTTTTTCGGTGCGATGACTTACATTGGCAACGGACCTAATTTCATGGTAAAATCGATTTGCGAAAGAGCCGGTATAAAGATGCCGAGCTTCTTTACTTATATTATTAAATTTTCGATACCGATCTTAATCCCGATATTCTTTGTTGTCTGGGCTTTATATTTTAAATAAAAAACAGATTTGAATTATGAGTAAAATTGAAGAAGTTCTGAAAAATAAATTACCGGGTCTTTGTTACGGTAATAGAATTATTCTTCCTTTTAAAGCACATTTTCTTAAGGTAATTATCAATTCGAATATAATTATGGATTTTTCTCCCGGCTCAAAAGGAATTTATATTCGTGAGAAAGAAGATTTTACCGATCTCTATCTTAACGATTATGAAGAACTGAAAAACGATGTAACAAAGTTTGAGGCAATAAAAATGGTTGTCGTAGAAAAGGGGAAAGACATATTCAATTTTGATAATCATATCAAAATTGCTTTGTATCTGGAAGACAAACATAAAGTCAGAATAGAGCCAAGCGATCACGACATTATATTTTTAGAGTAAGTATGCTGAATAATATTCAAGAGTTCTATAGCATTTTACCATTGGTTGTTCTCGGCGCTGCAATTTTAATTTCGGTCGTCATCGAGATATATTCCTCAAATAGTGAGAAAATCCTGCCGTGGTTTTCAATTCTTGCATTTGGATTTGTTGCAGTTTATTCATTGTTGAATCTTAATCAGAAATTAGTGGTTTTACAAAATGCACTTGCTGTGGGCGGAGTTGTAAACATCTTCTGGTTTATATTTAATATCGGTGCAGCTATTGTTTGTCTTTTATCTGTGAATTATATAAAGAAGTACGGCACTTACTTTGGCGAATATTATATAATCATTCAAAGTTCTCTTCTTGGAATGATGTTGATTGCAGGAGCAAAAGATTTGATAATGATTTTTCTTGGATTGGAAATCATGTCAATTTCATTTTATGTGCTTGCAGGATTCAACAGGAAAAGAACTTCATCGAACGAAGCTTCTCTTAAATATTTTTTACTCGGTGCTTTTGCAACCGGATTTTTAGTTTATGGTATGGCTCTCATTTATGGTAAAGCCGGCTCAACTTCAATCGATGTTATAGCTCAAAAATTTTCTGTCCTTAATACTGATGTTCTTTTCCTGGTCGGCATTTTATTATTCCTGATAGGGTTTTCATTTAAGATAGCAGCCTTTCCGTTTCATATGTGGGTGCCGGATGTCTACCAGGGTTCGCCAACTACAGTTGCCGGATTGTTTTCAACTGCCGGTAAAGCTGCTGCATTCAGCGCATTGATTGTAATTCTCTCAGCATTTTTTGTTAGCTCGGGTAATACTTTTTTCAAACCGTATCTTTCAATAATTGCAGTCTTTTCAATGCTCTTTGGAAGCATCGTAGCAATTATGCAGACGGATATTAAACGAATGCTTGCATATTCCTCAATCGCACACGCGGGTTATATGCTAATTGGATTAGCTGCAGGAAATTCAGTTGGAATTGCAGGAATAATATTTTATCTCACGGCATACACGTTTATGAATCTTGCTGCTTTCGGGATTGTTTCTATTATCGAAGGAAAGGAAGAAGCAAACCTTAGTATTGATTCTTATGCAGGATTAGGTTCACGCAGCCCCGTGCTTGCAGGTTTGTTAGCGTTGATTATGTTTGCCTTATCGGGCATTCCACCATTTGCAGGATTTTTCGGGAAGTATTATGTTTTCATTGCAGCTATCAAAGCAGATTTAACATGGCTGGCAATTGTTGGAATTATTTCAAGTGTTATCAGTGTTTATTTTTATATCAGGATTGTAGTTGTAATGTATTTCAAATCTTCGGATTTGCAGGAGAAACCGGTAATTAATTTTAGTGAAATGTTTGGTGTTGCTATTTCTGTTGTACTGGTTATTGCACTTGGTTTGGCACCCGGTTCACTTATAGATTTGATTACAACTTTTTTTAAGTTTTAGAATTATTTTATCCGCACTTTTTTTGATTAAGAAATGATACCTCTTTATTCCACGGAACAAATTCGTAAGGTTGATGAGAAAGCCATCAACAGGCTTGGCATACCCGGAATTGTTTTAATGGAAAATGCATCGAAAGAAATTTTCCAATCCATTACAAATAATTTCGAGTTTAGAAGTATCGGATTTGTTTGTGGTAAAGGAAATAACGGCGGAGATGGTTTTGCTGCTGCACGGCATTTTGCAAACGCCGGATATGATGTAAAAGTTCTTTCCCTTGGAAATCCCGATGAAATGTCTGCCGATTGTAAAACAAATTTTTCTATTCTAAAAAAGATTGCAACGTCCCAAAAAAATGTTTCAATCAGTAGGCTAAAAAGTCCCGGCGAAGTAGCTCAGTTAAAAAAGTGTGATATAATTTGCGATGGACTACTCGGTAGCGGTGCAAAAGGTAATCTTCGAGGACCGTATTTATCAATTGTAAAAAAACTAAATGGCATCAAATCATTTAAAGTTGCAATTGATATTCCAACCGGTCTTGATGCCGATAAAGGATTTAGTAAAGAAGCATTTTATGCTGATTTAACAATTACACTTGGTGGTTATAAAAAAGGATTGTTCTTCGGTGATGGATACGCTTACTCCGGCGAGATTGAAAAGGGAAGTATCGGAATTCCTGATGATTTACATGAATCACTTTCAACAAAAGAATATTTGATTGAGCCTGAAGATGCGTTAATTGGTTTACCGGAAAAGAAGAGAAATATTAATAAATATTCTGCCGGTAAAGTTTTAAATATTGCCGGTTCTGAATCGTATCCCGGCGCATCAGTTCTTACCTCAAAGTCGGTGTTCAAAATTGGAGCGGGTGCATCTGTTCTTGCTTTTCCCAAATCAGCAAGAACATTAATTCAAAAGAAGCTTGGTGAAGTTGTTGTAACTGCCTATGATGATGAGAACAGCGGTTGTTTAACGGAAGAGAGTATAGATGAACTTTCCGAAAGGATTAAATGGGCAGATGTTGTAACAATCGGTCCCGGACTTGGTCGTGATATTAAAACTCAAAAAGCTGTAATTAAATTTTTAAAAGAAAGAAAATTCAAAAAAGTTGTTATCGATGCAGATGCAATCTTTGCTTTGAATAAGAAGTATCAAAAATTTAATCTGAAGAATGTTGTTTTCACTCCCCATCACGGAGAATTTGCAAATCTTTTAGGAATTGGAGTAAATGAGTTGAAGAAAGATATACTGAAGCATGGTTATTCATTTGTAAAAAGAACCGGCGCATATCTTATTCTTAAAGGAGCACCAACAATTATTTTCACGCCTTCCGGTGAGGCATTAATTAATTCTTCCGGTAATCCGGCTATGGCAAAATTCGGAACTGGAGATGTTTTAACAGGAACGATAGCCGGTTTGCTTGCGCAACAAAAGAATATCGAGAAGTCGGTTGTGTCTGCCGTTTACCTGCATAGTTTTGCTGCGGATTTACTATTAAGTGAAAAAACTGAGTACTCGTTGATTGCGAGTGAAATTATGAATTATCTTCCGAGCACAATTAAATTTTTAAGGAAATCCATTGTTTGATTATATTGAAAGAAGAAAAAAATACCTGATATATGTTCCTTTAATAGTATACTGGCTCGCATTATTTATTGCTACTTCAATTCCTGCAGAATCCTTGCCGGCTACCGGAGTAAGTGATAAAATTGAGCATCTTTCAGCATATTTTATTCTTACTATATTTTTAAGCCTGGTGTTTCTTTATCAGAACAGGTATTCGTGGTTAAAAAGGTATTTTTTAATATTAGCTTTTTTGGTTAGTTGTTTTTACGGATCAATTGATGAGCTTCATCAATTGATAGTTCCGGGTAGACAATGCGACATTCTGGATTGGACTGCTGATGCGATAGGAGCATTTTTAGGTATAATGCTGATCAGATATCTTTTGAAGAGATTCAAATATAAACCGGAGATATTAAAAATCTGATATTACCCGAAACATTTTTAGATGATTTTCATCTTTGTAATAAGAAAGATATGGGAACTAAACTCTTTTCGGGTAGTAAAAAGACCTGTAAACTAAATTGACAAAGCGTTTTTCATTTATTAACTTTTGATCGCTCATTTAACCGGAGTGCAAAAATGAATCTTAAAAACCCAATAGCGGATCTCAGAGCTAAATATAAAACAACGCTAGAAATATGCATTATTATAGCTTTAGCTGTAATGATAGTTGCTTTCAAGTTTTTCCCGAAGCTGCAGGAAAGTGAAGTCGTGCTTGAAGGACCGCAGGAATTGTTTACAGTGGAAGATATTCAGCAAACAAAGCAGGAGAACAGACCTCCACCTCCACCAAAACCACCTATACCGATAGAAGCTCCATCTGAAGACGTACTGGAAGATATTGAAATCGAAGATACTGAAATTGATTTAAATGCTAATATGGAAGCACCGCCTCCGCCGCCAAAAGAGGAGAAGGTTGAAGAAGAACCTACTTACTTTGTGGCTGTTGAAGAAATGCCTGAACCTATCGGTGGTATAAAAGGTATCCAGGATAAAATTATATATCCTGAAATTGCAAAGAGAGCAGGTGTTGAAGGAAAAGTTTACGTGCTTGCATTTGTTGATGAAAAAGGTAAGGTTACAAAAGCCCAGGTTATTAAAGGTATTGGTGCCGGTTGCGATGAAGCTGCACTCGATGCGGTGTTAAAGACTAAGTTCAAACCAGGAAAGCAAAGAGGCAAACCTGTTAAAGTTCAGGTGTCTATACCAATAATATTTAAGCTTCAATAAATTAACAACAGAAATTTAATAAGGCGTCTTTATGACGCCTTTTTTATTTTAAATATACCACAGTGATTTCAATCACTTTTGCCTTCCCGTCACATCGTAATACTTTGAATTCATTACCTGATGGAATAGTTTTGACCCTCAATAATTGGTTTTTTCTTTTGAGTTTGCGTGTCCCATCTTCATCGAAAAGAAAAAACAATTATTTAACATCATAAAGTGAAAAATTTAATAGACTTTACCGGATATTTGATTCTTAAACGTAAATATGATTTAAATAAAAGCGGGATGAAAATTTCGGAGCTTAAAAGATATATAACTTCTTTTTGCTGTTCGGGATTAACACAGGACAGATTTTTAATTGAGTTTAATAAAAAAATGTAGGAAAAAAATTTGAAAAAGTTATTTGTAATGATATTGTTCGGATATTTGCCGTTTAGCTTTGGACAGGATACGTTAAACCTGAATTTAGAAAAATGCATAGACTTAGCGATTCAGTATAATCACGATTTGAAAATTTCCGAACTCGATTATCAGAAAGCCGACGAACAGATTACGGAAGCATTCGGATCAGCTGTTCTTCCCACTATAAAAGGGGAAATCAATTACAGAAGAGCACTCAAACGAGGAGTCGTAATTATCGAAACGCCGGTTTTCAGTGGTTCATTTCCACAAGGAACTGAGAACACGATGACTGTAGGTGCAACACTTGAACAACCACTTTTTACCGGAGCCGTTTTTTATGCTACAAGAATCTCGAAGGTTTATGCTGAAATTGCGGAGAACGGATATTATTCATCCAAAGCTAATTTGATAAAGGATGTTAAGAGAGCTTATTACGGATATTTATATTCCCAGGAATTTTCAAAATTATCACAGGTAACATTGCAGGCAGCAAAAGATAATCTAAAAAATACACAGGCATTGTTCGATGCAGGGTTGGCTCCTGAATATGAATTAATAAGAGCACAGGTTCAGGTTCAGAATATTATGCCGCAGCTTGAACAAGCTAAGAATGCAATAAAATTAGCTGAAAATGCATTAAGGTTAATTGTAGGTTTGGATCTGGATAAAAAATTTGTTGTAAAAGATTCACTTACATATGTTGAACTTCCGGTTGAAGATTATCAGACTTCTGCGAGAATCTTAGATAAGAAAAATTTCGCTTTGCAACAATTAAGACTCCAGGTTGAATTACAGGATAAAAACGTTTCATATCAATTCTCAAAAAATTATCCTGAGTTATATTTATCGGCAAACTGGCAATCTACTGCTCAGGAGAATGATCCAAAATCATTTAACAACTGGCGTTATAAAAATTCAGTTTATGTCGGACTTAATTTAAAAGTGCCGATCTTTGACGGGTGGCAAACAACTTCGAGAGTACAGCAGGCTGAAATAGATCTAAAGAAATCGCAGGAAACCCTGGTTAAAACCAACCAGCAGTTAAATAATCAGTTAGACGATATTTTGTTGAAAATCGAAGAAGCCAAAAACAGGATCAGCGCATATGCGGCAACAATTAAACAGGCAAAATTAGGTTATGATATTTCAATTAAACGATACAACAATGGCCTTGGAACTCAGTTAGAAAATATAGATGCTCTGGTTGCTTATACTCAGGCAGAAGTAAACTATCTTGAAGCAATTTATAATTATTATGATTTGCATTCGCAGCTTGAAGCATTACTCTCTTCAGAAGTAAATGAAAAATCCGAATAAATGAAAAGAGGGAGAAGAATGAAGAAACAAATAGTATTCAGATTAATATTAGCATTAACACTTGTTTCCGTATTCTTAATTACGGGATGTGGTAATTCATCGGATGAGGATAAGAAGGATGATCAGGAATCATCTGAGCCAACTGTTTATGTTAAAACGAAAAAGCTTCATCCACAATCTTTTACTGATAACATTTTTGTACTTGGAGTTGCAAAAGCATTGTATGAAGCTAATTTGTCCTCGGATGAAGGCGGCAGGATAAAAACATTTGTAAAAGATAAAGGCTCCTATGTTAAAAAGGGCGAAGTGGTTCTGATCATTGATAACGAGGTTTTAAAAGCCAATCTTGATGCTGCATTTGCTCAATACGAAAGAGCAGAAAGTACATACGTAAGACAGGAAAAAGTTTACAAGGAAAAAGTTACAAGCGAGCTTACATATCTCAATTCAAAATTTGAACGTGATGCGGCAAAGGCAAATTATGAATTGATGAAAGCCCGTTACGAACGTACTTTTATCAAAGCTCCGTTTTCAGGTACGGTCGATATGAAATACGCTGAAATAGGAGAAACTGTTTTGCCCGGCGCACCCATTGTTTCTATGGTTAGTATGAATAAAATAAAAATAGAAGCCGGCGTTCCTGAAAATTATGTAAATGACGTTAAGCAGGGAACAAAAGTAAATGTTGTTCTTAAGGATTTGAACAATGCAAAATATACATCTAAAATATCCTACATTGGCCAAACAATCTCTGCCGACAACAGAACATTTCCTGTGGAAGTAATACTTGATAACAGCGATAGGAAGATAAAACCCGAATTAAGTGCAAAGCTCTTTATTGAAAGAGAAAATTATGATAGTGTTTTTGTAGTTCCTGCAGAAACTGTTACTGAAACAGATCTAGGTCCCGCGTTGTTTGTAGAAAAAGATGGTAGAGCCAAGATGCGGCTCATTGAAATAATCAGCAGATCGGAGAATGAAATTGCCATCAAAAGCGGTGTAAAAAAAGGTGAAAATCTAATTACTGTTGGTTTTCAAAATTTGATTAATGATGAAAAAGTAACAGTACTTGAGTAGGGGAATATTATGAAGATAACTGATGTAGCAATTGACAACCGCACAAGCGTTTTTATACTCGTTTTTATTATTGTAATACTCGGTATTTCAGCCTATCTGACTTTACCCAGAGAATCGTCACCGGATATTTCAATTCCACTGGTAATTGTATCCACACCGTATTTTGGTGTATCGCCTGAAGATATCGAAACGCTGATAACACAAAAAATCGAAAAAGAAATTAACGCTATCAGTGAAGTAAAAGAAATTACTTCTTCATCTTTTGAGGGATACTCTTTGATAAGGGTTGAATTCGAAAGCGGGTACGATATCGATCAGGCAGTTCAGAAAGTACGCGATAAAGTAAACAAAGCCGAGCCAGATCTCCCGCCGGATGTAGATAAACCGAACATAGTTGAAATTAATTTTTCCGAATTTCCGATTCTTACGATTAATGTTGCCGGTCCCTACAGCTTATCAAAACTAAAAGATGTTTCGGAAGATCTAAAAGATGATATTGAAAAGATTGAGGGTATTCTCAGTGTTAAAATAAACGGTGGTCTGGAGCGGGAAGTACACGTAGATGTGGATGTTAATAAGCTTAGTCATTATAACGTTCGTTTCGATGATATCATTACGGCAATCTCTGATGAGAATCGTACAATCCCGGGTGGATCCATAGATGTTAACAATTCGAGTTTCATGGTTAGAGTTCCCGGTGAATTTAAGGAACCATATACGATTGATGACATAATAGTTAAGCTTAAAAACGGGGCACCAATTTATATTAAAGATCTCGCAACAGTTAGTTACGGATTTAAAGACAGGAGTACCTACGCTCGTCTGAACGGAGAAAATGCAGTTTCGATAGATGTCTCAAAAAGAGTGGGAGAAAATATTATACAGATTTCTGACAAGGTAAAGAAACTGCTGGAACAAAGGAGACAGGAACTGCCGTCGGATCTGAAAATGTATATCACTACAGATCAATCAAAAGATATTAAAAGAATAGTTGATGAACTTGAAAATAATATCTTTTCCGGTTTGGTTCTGGTTGTTGTGATACTTTTCTTTTTCCTTGGTATAAGGAATGCCTTTTTTGTTGCGATAGCAATACCATTGAGCATGCTAATGTCGTTTTTTATTCTTCAGGCAATCGATGTAACGTTGAATATGGTGGTTCTGTTTTCATTGATACTCGCTCTGGGCATGCTTGTAGATAATGCTATCGTAATTATCGAAAATATTTACAAATTCCTTGAAGAAGGTCATTCGCTTATTGAAGCGGCTAAACTGGGAACTGCAGAAGTTGGCTGGCCTGTTTTCACCTCAACAATGACGACCGTTGCCGGATTTTTCCCGATGCTTTTCTGGCCGGGTGTTGTCGGTGACTTTATGATGTATATTCCTTTAGTGCTGATAACCACTTTGCTTTCGTCGTTATTTGTGGCACTTGTTATCAATCCGGTTTTTGCTTCGGTAATGATGAAGCTCGAACATCCCGATCAAAAACCGGAAACATTTTTCCAGAAATTAATTCATCCGTTCAACAGGATTACTCATTTCTTTGTTGATCAGATGTTGCCGCTCGTTTTAAAGTACTACAGGAAAATTCTTGTTACCTCACTTGGACCAGTAAGATCACCTGATCAAAAAGTGAACATTAGAAACAAGCTGGGCATTTTAGCTGCTTTTCTGTTCTTCGGTGTTTCGATTGGTCTATCTGAAGCCTTGCCGTCTTTGATAGCTGTTATTGTCTCGATTATTCTTGGAGTGATGATAGTTTATCTTTTCACAAACAGCAAATTGAAAGTGTTATGGGGAACAATACTCATGTTGTTCAGCATTACACAAATTTATGCTTTGTTTGATCACGGTGTGGAATTCTTTCCCAAAACTCAGCCACCGAGAATTTTTGTCTCTCTCGAAGCGCCAAGCGGTACAAGCTTAGATATGTCGAATAAAATTGTTGTTGAAATTGAAAAGAAGCTTAAAAAGTTTAATTCAAAGGATATAAAAGATGTAGTTGCTGTTGTCGGTGCGTCAAATAATCCGTTTGATGGAGGTTCATCAACACCGAATAAAAGTACGATTACAATTCAATATGTAGATTATGAAAAAAGGGAACAATCTTCTCTTATCACTACAGAACAGATAAGGAAGTTAGTGGTTAAGACTGCCGGTGCAGATGTACTTGTTCAGCAGCAGGAAATGGGTCCGCCGGTTGGGCAGGCAATAAATATTGAAATTACAGGTGATGATTATTCAATACTTGGTAATCTTGCGGCTCGTGTTAAAGAAAAAATCAAAGATGTACCGGGAGTTGTTGACCTGAAAGATGATTTTGATGTAGGAAAACCGGAATTCAGAATTAAAATTGACAGGGAGAAAGCCGCATTGTACGGCATGAATACAAGATTAATCGCTAATGCCATCAGAACAGCAATAAACGGTACAACTGCTTCAAAATATAGAGTAGGTGAAGATGAATATGATATCACTGTAAGACTGAAGAAAGATCAGAGATCGAGCTTAACTTCTCTTCAGGATCTTGATATAATCTACAACGATAAAAAAGGAAATACGTTATCTGTTCCTTTGATAAGCATAGCCAGTGTAACACGTTCAAAAGGTCCCGGTGCTATTCGTAGAAAAGATTTAAAAAGAGTAATAACTGTTTCAGCAAATGCTGGCGAAGATTTTAATGCGAACGATGTTTTGGATAATGTAAAACAAAAGTTAGCAGATTTTCAGCTTCCAAAAGGATATTACCTGGATTACACAGGACAAAACAAGGAGCAGGCTAAAGCAAGTGCTTTTCTTGGTAAGGCCTTTATGATAGCAATTTTATTAATCTTCCTGATACTTGTTATTCAGTTTAATTCTTTGAGTCAGCCATTGATAATAATGAGTGCAGTGGTAATTTCTCTGATTGGTGTTTTCTTAGGGTTGATTGTTTATCAAATGGCTTTTGGAATAATAATGACCGGTATCGGTGTTATAAGTCTTGCAGGTGTGGTTGTTAATAATAACATTGTATTGATCGATTACATAAATGTTTTAAGAAAACGCGGATTCGACAGACGTGAGGCAATAATAAGGGCAGGATTAAGAAGGTTTCGCCCTGTTACATTAACTGCAATAACAACCATACTCGGATTAATTCCTTTAACTTTTGGATTTGGGTTCGACATAAATACATTTTCATTCAGCACTTCCGGGCAGAGCGCAGAATTCTGGAAATCTATGGGTGTTGCAGTTATTTTCGGTCTGGCATTCGCCACTGTGCTTACTCTGGTTATCGTTCCTACATTTTATTCTATACTCGACGATGTGGTAAATGTTCTACGAAAATTTTCCAGGGATCATCTGAGAAGGAAGAAGTAATATTTACAGATTTTATAGAGCGGTGTAATAATAAAAATATGCACCTAAATTTGCTTTAATGAATATTTAAATGAAAATGGTTTTTCGTATATTCTAATTTTAATTTAGAAAATTAAAGAATTTAATTTTAAGGGTGAACCGGGTTAAGATGTTGTAGCAGGTACAATGATAAAAGTTAGTCAAAAGAAAAGTGCTTTTATTCTCGCATCAGTTATTGTAATACAATTACTATTTCTTCTATTCATTAAGTATTCAAATCAGTCTTTATCTTTAAAGGATTTTTCCTTCGCCAATCTTGGGAATATTTTCAATCTGGTTATTTCAATAATATTAATTGCAGGAATAGTCACGGTTCTCAAAAGAGAAAAAGTGCACACTAAACCATTGATTATTTTTACAATAATTACATCTTTAACTCTATGCCTGGCATTCTTATCAACTTTAGTAAAGTTTCCCGGCAGTGGTGTCTACATTGTAAGTCAGCCCGGGGATAAAGTTTTTGATGCATTCTTATTTACCATATACGAATTTTTACTCTTTACATTCATCTCGTATGTATGGTTAAAAGTTTTCAACTCGGATAAACATGTTGTTCTCAGATCACTGGCTAACGGAGTTTTTTTGCTGATATTTTTTTTACTGGTAACTTTTTTATTCATACAAACAAAGGGTTATAATTCAGCCAGCTGGAAACTTTCAAAAAATAAAAAGAACATTATTGTTGTTCTCGGCGCTGCAGTCTGGTCCGATAACAAGCCAAGTCCTTCACTTTCAAGCAGGGTGGATGAAGCAATTAAACTGTATAATGAAGGTTACGGCGGGAAAATAATTCTTACTGGCAGCAATGCTCCGGGAGAAATGAGTGAAGCTGAAGTTGCATATAATTATGCAAAGAGCAAGGGAATGGATATGAACAATGTAGAATATGAAGCGCTTACTACTTCAACTGTTGAACAGGTGAATTTTATCAAGAGAGATTTATTACAAAGAAGTGATGTTGCTGATATCATAGTTGTTTCAGATTCATATCATTTAATGAGAGTTTTGGAAGTGAGTGAATTTTTTAAGGCTGATATAAGAGTAGCCGCAGCAAAAACAAATATGAACTTCCAGGAAAATATTTACCGTCAACTGCGTGAAAGCATAGCCTTGAATGTTTTTTGGAGTTTTGCTTTGTAACTATAAGAATTAAATTTAAATTAGATCAAAGATAATAATCAGCAAATTTGTTTTTTGATATTTTATGAGACATAAATCGAAACGCCGGATTGTAAGAGAAAAAGTGATGCAGGTTTTATTTGCAAATGAAATGAACAGTGATTCGTTGCAGTTGCAGGTAAGCGAAATACTTCAGGATGTAGAAGCCGGAACCGACCGTGATTTTGCGAATGATCTTATAAAAAACGTTTTGGAACATGTTGATGATCTTGATTCGATGATAAAAAAACGTGTTGCTAACTGGGAAATGAACAGAATAGCGTTAATAGACAGAATACTTTTAAGAATGGGTATCTGTGAACTTTTATACTTTTCGGATATACCACCAAAAGTTTCTATCAATGAAGTTATTGAGATATCCAAAGAATACAGTACGGCTGGCAGCGGTAAATTCATTAACGGAATACTGGATGCAATTCTTTCCGATGAAAAAAAATCAGGACGACTGAACAAGAAGGGTAGGGGACTTGTAGAAGAATCAATTTCCAAAAGTCCGGAAGCAAAGTAATTGATAGGCAATAAAAGTAAGATTTTTACCTGGACACTCTTCGATTTCGCCAACACATCTTTTTCTATTGTAGTCGTTACTTTTTTATATGCAGTTTATTTTAAGGAAGTAATTGCCGGCGGCAAGCCTATCGGAGATCTTTACTGGAGTCTTGGCACTTCTATTTCAATGGTGATTACTGCATTAATTTCTCCTGTACTCGGTGCAATTGCAGATTACTCGACCGGGAAAAAGAGATTTCTTTTATTTTTTACGCTGCTTTGCATTTTAGGAACTTCTGCGCTTTATTTTCTTGGTCCGGGTCAGGTTCTTGCCGGATTGGTAATTTTTATTATAGCCAATATCGGGTTTGAAGCAGGATTGGTTTTTTACGATGCTTTCCTGCCAGAGATCACTGTTCCGAAAAATTATGGACGTGTAAGTGGCTATGGATTCGGTATGGGTTACCTGGGCTCACTTGCTACACTTGGAATAATTTTTCCGTTTATTCAGTCTGATATGATAAAGGAAACTTTTCCTGTTGCTGCACTTTTCTTTTTAATCTTCTCACTTCCATTATTTCTGTTTCTGCATGATCAGCGTAAAAATATAGGTAAGACAGAGCCTTACTTTAAAATTGGTTTTCAAAGAGTCTGGTCAACGATCAGTAACTTGAGGAACTATAAAAATCTCGCAGTTTTTTTGTTAGCGTATTTCTTTTACATAGAAGGTGTAAACACTATAATTTTTTTCTCGGGGATTTATGCAAGTACAACGCTCGGATTTTCAAATACAGAGTTAATAGAATTTTTTCTTACTGTACAGACTACAGCGATTGTTGGTTCCGTAGTATTCGGAATTATTGCAGATTCAATCGGGCAGAAAAATACTTTGATAATTACTTTAATTTTGTGGTTGATAACAGTTGGTCTTGCATATTCAGTTTATGATAAAACAGGTTTTTATATAGTGGGATTAATTGCCGGCTCTGCAATGGGATCTAGCCAGTCAACAAGCAGAAGTTTAATGACGAAACTCACTCCACAGGATAAGAAAACCGAATTCTTCGGATTTTATTCTTTCTTTGGAAAAAGTTCAGCTATAATAGGTCCGCTTGCTTTTGGTCTTGTAAGTTTTCTTACAGGCAGTCAACGCATTGCTATTTTCTCAATTGGATTTTTCTTTATTGTAGGATTATTCATTCTTCAATGGGTAAAAGATCCAAAGCTTACAGACCTTCAAACTAATTAATCTTAAACACAGCGTCACCTGATAACTTCTTAACATTCCAGTCAAATCTAATCGATCTGTCTTCCTTTCTGATTTTACATATTGAGTACTCACAATATTTACAGAGTTCAGGTCGGCAATAATCAAAATGAATTTTTATCTGTGCATTGACGAATTCTTTGTTAAGCATTTCGGTAATTTCTTTCTCTTCTTTATGTGTTTGCTCGATGGTAAAATAACAGGGAAGTATAAGATGAAAATCTATGAACATCCCGTCGCCGGATTTCCAGTATCGTAATTCGTGAATATCAATCCAGTATTCTTTTCTGAAGTTGGAGAGGGTATTTGCAATCTTTTCCAAAAGTTTTGGATCGGTTTCGAGCATCAGACCACCGACTGATTGACGTATCAGTTTATAACCCGTTCCAATAATATTTAGCGCAACAATAATTGCAACAATGGGATCAAGGATTGTGTATTTGGTTAACATCACAAGGATAATTCCAATAAGAATCCCGATACTTGTAAAAGAATCGGTTAAAATATGTTTACCATCGGCTATTAATGTTAACGAATCTGTTTTCTTGCCGGTTCTCACCATATAAAAACCAAGTAAAAGATTTATAAGTCCGGCTAATCCTACAATAACTAATCCGATATCGAGTGATTTCAAAACTGTACCTTTAAATAAATCAAGCACAGACTGGTAAATGATAACGATTGCAGCTACGAATATTAATGCGCCTTCAATACCAGCAGAAAAATATTCTATGTTTCCGTGTCCGTATAAATGAGATTCGTCTGCTGGCTTAGAACTGATGATTATGCTTGTTAATGCCATCGACGTTGCCAGAATATGAACAACGGATTCTGCTGCGTCTGAAAAGATTGCTGCAGAACCAGTAATCAAGTAAGCACTCATTTTACCAATGAACATTAATATTCCGATAGCCAGTGAAATGTAAGCTGCTTTCTTTTTAAGAGAAATGTTTTTTTGATTGTTCATTGATTGACTTAAATTCAGATCAGAAGATTTTTAGTATACACCGGATTTTTGTTTAAATATTACTTTTTTCAGAACATATAAATTATAAAATTAAGATATGAATATCTGGGGAAAAGAATTAATTTATCATTGATTAAAACCTAATCTTGATAAATTAATACAGCATAAATTCGGGATCGGGAGGACGGATTTGATCGTACAATCTTTTTAATTCACGATAGGCGTACCGGCTTCCTCTTTGTGCGGCATTACGATAATATTCTACGCATTGGGATTTTGATTTAACGGTGCCCAAACCATTCTCATAACAGTGAGCGAGTGTTACTTGTGCTAATAAAGAACCATGTTCAGAAGCTTTCAATAATTCACTTACTAATAACCTTAAATTCTCTCCGCCTGAGCGATCGTAAATTGCGGACGATATTATTCTTACCTTTGCTTCAAGACTACCTAATGATTCAGCTTCATTCCAGTAAGCCAATCCATTTTCTGTATTTTTATCTGTAAATCTTCCTGTGTAGTAATCCAGTCCCAGTTCTATCAGAGCAGGAACATAATTTTGTTTACCCGCTTTTTGTAAAAGATTTACACCATCGCTCATAGCAATCTGGTTATCATAGTGAACGGAATTCAATCCGTACCAGACGAACATTGCTTCGGGATTATTTTTTTGAGCCAACTCCTGTACTGATTTTATGAGCCCGGGCATTTTGCTTAATTTCCATAAAAGAAAAGATGCTTTTGGAGAATCGTTTCTGAGTGCCTGGAAGTAATATGCAGCGGCAGTAATTTTATTTACTATGAATGAAATCCCAAGTTCATGCAATCTCCCCAGGATAGTTTGTGCTTCCGGGCTGCCGCCGTTAGCAAGCTGTGTAAGCGTCACAAGATTATCGGGAGAAGTAAGCTCTTCCAGGTATTTAACTGAATCAAGCTGCATTTTAGTGTTGATTGAATCTATCTCAGCTAATCTCAGGTCATTAATTAACATACTGTCGGTTACTGACGTAACTGTATCATTAGCAGAACTAAAATCGATGAAAACCAATCCTACAGGCGAAGTCAGATTTTTATTATCTTCTCCTTCAGGTACAGTTCTGTCTGTATCAGATTTTTTATCCTCTGATGCAGTGATGGAATCAACAACTGAAGGAGTAATTTTGGGTTTTATCTGGTTTACAATTTCTTTGGCAGGTTCATATCCTTCTTTGGAAGATTTTCTTACCCAGTAATAAGCATAATTCATATCTCTCTTAACGATCAGGTCATCGGTGTAAAGAACCCCAACAACATATTGAGCCTGTATCATTCCCGCTTTTGCTGCTTCTTTAAAATATCTGAAAGCCTGAAACGGATTCCACTCAACACCCCAGCCGTTTATTAAAAGTATAGCGAAATTATATTTGGCAGAAGCAAGATTTTGTTCTGCAGCTTTTCTGATCCAGTAAACCGCTTTAGATGTATCTGCGGCAACACCTTCTCCTAGCAAATATCGTAAACCAAGTTCATGCTGCGCAAGCACATCACCCGAATTAGCTTCCCGGGTTAGTTTGAACTGCTGCCAAATTTGATAACCAAGATCGGGTCTGTAAAAGTAAGGAGCTTTGATAAACGGGTGGTTATTTTTGAATGCAAGACTTTTAGTCGTATCCTGGGCATAATTCACGTTAATAAAAATGAATGAGACAACAACTGCTAAGGTTAACCGGATAATATTTCTAAACAAACTTTTTTAATGAAGTTTTAATGTAAAATTATTAGACAATTCTTCTAATAAATTAGTTATACTTTTGTATCGGAAGAATTAAAAATTAAAAAATCAATATAATATTTATTTGTTTAAGATTTAATAAACAGATAACATCGGAGTTCGTTAGAAATAAGGGCAGGCATAAAACAGGGAGAGAATAATCTATTTGTAATTCGATATTAAATATAATCTAAGTGAGAATTAGGAAGGAATTTGCTTTTAATTCTTAAAATAAGATTTCATTGGTTTCAGGTAATGTTGTTTCCATCCCTTCTCATACTTCGTTATCTGACCATCAGGAATCCGAGTATGGATTAATGTTAATTTTGTACCTCCGTTTACCTTTTCAAAAAGAATTTCAAGTTTTGAATTAATAGTGGATTCGGGGAAATCACTTGTTCTCCACGATTGGACAATCCTGCTGTAGGGTTGCAAAGCCACATTATATCCCCAAATATATCCACTTCCTGCCGTGAAATTTGTTCCTACTGATGGTTTAATAACAGCTTTTTCACCCGTAAAATCCGAATGTTCGCGGCTGCTTAGCCAGGCATCATAAAGCCGTTTAGCACTGACAGGAAATATTTGTGATATTTTTATTGAATCTTTCACTTATAAATCTTTTGAACGAGAATACTAAAAAAGTTAACGAATGGCAAATACTTATTCATGAATTCATATAAAAAGATACAAAATTGAATCTCAGATAAAAGACAATTCCAAATTGCTATTAATTATTGCTTAATCTATATTTGAAGGCAAAAATTTTTATGGCTCGCAGGAAAAAAGTTAAGCATATCTTCATAACAGGTGGTGTTGTTTCCTCTTTAGGAAAAGGAATTACTGCCTCTTCTCTTGGTTTACTTCTCAAGCAGCGTGGTTTCAAAGTAACAATCCAAAAATTTGATCCTTATATAAATGTCGATCCCGGAACTATGAGTCCCTTTCAGCATGGTGAAGTATATGTTACTGATGATGGGGCGGAAACTGATCTTGACCTGGGACATTACGAACGCTTCCTTGATGTGAATATGATTACTGCTAATAACGCAACCACAGGACAGATTTATCATGAAGTAATCACAAAAGAAAGAAGGGGAGACTATTTAGGAGCCACTGTACAGGTTATACCTCATATTACGGATGAAATTAAAAAACGTCTCGTAAGATTAAACGAGCTCGGTGAATACGATATCATCATTACGGAAATAGGCGGTACGGTAGGTGATATTGAGAGTCTTCCTTTCATTGAAGCGATGCGTCAGCATATGCTTGATTTTGGTAGGGCGAATTCAATCAGTATTCATGTTACTTTAGTACCGTACATTGCTTCAGCAGGAGAAGTAAAAACCAAACCAACACAGCACAGCGTGAAAAATCTTCTCGGATTAGGAATTCAACCGGATGTTTTAATTTGTCGCTCTGAAAAAAGATTAACCAGAGAAATCAGAGAAAAGATAGGGTTGTTTTGTAATATAGATAGCAGATCAGTTATTTCAGCTTATGATTGTTCATCGATTTATGAAGTGCCGCTGGTATTTTATAAAGAAAAATTCGATCAGATAGTTCTTAAACGTCTTCATTTACCGGATAGAAAAATAAAACTTGATGACTGGACTACATTCGTTGAAAGCATCAAAAATCCTTCTAAGGAAATTGAAATAGGAATTTGCGGTAAATATATTCATCATCTCGATGCATATAAGAGTATCCTGGAATCTTTTATTCACGCTGGTGCTGAGAACAATGCAAAGGTAGTGGTCAAACCCTTAAATGCTGAAGATTTTGAATCCGGTGATGTTTCTAAGCTGATGGAAGGAATACATGGTTTATTGGTGCCTGGTGGTTTTGGAGAAAGAGGAATTGAAGGTAAAATTGGAGCGATTAAATATGCCCGTGAAAATAATATTCCGTTTCTGGGAATTTGTCTTGGTTTGCAGTGCGCGGTAATTGAGTTTGCCAGGAACGTTTGTGGTATTAAGAATGCGAACAGCTCCGAGTTCAAGAAAAATAAGTATAGTGTAATTGATCTTATGCCGGATCAGAAGAATATTAAGGATATGGGTGCGACTATGCGTTTGGGCGCCTATCCTTGTTCATTGCAGGAGGACACAAAAGCAATGGATGCTTATGAGCAAAATTATATTTCGGAAAGGCACAGACACAGATATGAAGTAAATAACAAATACAGGAAAAAATTAACAGACAACGGTTTAGTGCTTAGTGGCTTGTCACCTGATCGTGAACTTGTTGAAATGATAGAGCTTAAAGATCACCCATGGTTCGTAGCTTGTCAGTTTCATCCCGAATTAAAATCCCGTGCAACTAATGCTCACCCTCTTTTTAGAGAATTTGTAAAAGCCTCTTTACAGCATTTTGAAGGAACAAATTCCACACCCGCACAGGAATAACTATATTTATAACATTAATTTGTATTAATTTGTAAGTATGTCTTTTCCAGCAAACAAATTTAATCATCTTATCATTTTTTTAATAATTGTACTGAGTACAACAACACTTTATCCTCAGAAAAAAGTTTTAACAAGGAGCCTGGAAAAGAAATTACTGTATGGACTGGAAGAAACATTCAAATTCAGTTTTAGCAAAAGTGAAAAAACTTTTGATGCTGTTATCAGTGAATTTCCTAATAACCCTGCAGGTTATCACTTTAAATCTATGCAATATCTCTGGCGGTATTTAGATAATAAGAATCCATCCGATTATAAAATATTTATTTCTCTCTCTGAAAAAGTTGTCGGAACAGATAATGATTCTCTCACACAAGAAGTAAGTGATCCGTTTATACTATATGTTATTGGTTCCTCATATTCATTTCGGGCAATGGCTTATGCACGGGATGAAGATTATCTAAATGCTGTGTGGGCTGCTAAAAAATCCGACTCTTATTTAACAAATGCAATTTTGGCGGACAGCACTTTTTATGATGCCTATCTAGGTCTTGGGTTATATAATTTTATGATTGCACAAACTCCTCCTGCACTAAAGTGGGCAATGCGTATTTCAGGAATTGCCGGGGATAAAAAGAAGGGAATTGAGTACCTTGAGCTTGCTGCAAAGAAAGGTAAATTTTCAAGAACAGAAGCGCAGTATTATTTATCTCAAATATTATCTGAATTTTATGACGAAAATAAACCTGCCGAAAAAACGCTCATTCAATTAAACGATAACTTTCCTAAGAACATACTTTTTAATTATTCATTGGCACTTTTATACACGAAACTTGCAGAGTTTAAAAAAGCTGAAAGAATATTAAATAAAGTTACAACTTCAAAGGACACTTTGTTCAAACAATTAAAACGATTCTCCGGATTGTCAATCGGTAATTTGTATTTTTACCGTAATGCTTTTAAAAAAGCAAAAACGTATTACGAAAGTTTTATAGAAGATGCCTCTGAAAATTTTTACCGGGGTATTGCTGCTTTCCGTTTGGGATTATGTTATACTTTTATGGGTGACAGCCTGATTGCCGCACAGTATTTCAAGATAAGTGACCGGGGAAATACAGATATCGATGACGACAGATATGCAAAGTATTTTGGAGAAGAATACTCTGAAAATCCACCTGATTCAGTGAGGCTTCAAATTATTATTTCTAAGAATCTTATAGAGTCAGCTAAGTACAAAGATGCGGAAGAAATTCTGCTTTCTTTTAATAAAAGTAATATTCCCGGACCTGTAGTTGCAGAAATCAATTTATACCTAAGTAATGTTTCTTACCACCTGAAAGATTTTACAAGTTCTTACAGTTATGCACTTTCGGTAATTCAAAACGAATCTGCGGCAAAATGGATTAAAGCATTTGGATATTACTATGCTGCCCGTTCAAGCTTCAGATTAAAATACTTTTCAGATGCTGTAAGCTATTTAGATAAAGCGAAGCAATTTTCCGATTTTTTCTATGAAAATAAGTTAGGAAATATGATAAATGCTCTCGAATTCAAAATGGATAAATCGCTAATTGAAGAGCGGTAATATTGATTATTCTTTGTACGTTAAGTAGCTTTGTAAAATGATAATTGAGCAATTGTGTTAAGAGTTGCAGTATTTGTTTCCGGCAGAGGTTCAAACCTTCAGGCTGTTTTAAATTCCCCAAAATTAAAGAAATTGGTAGTTGTAGATTTCGTAATCAGCGATAAAAAAAATTGTAAGGCATTTCAAATAGCAGCAGATAATTCCATCGCTTGTTTTACTCTGGGAGATGATGAAGGATTAATAAGCTATTCGGATTTAGCAGATTTTTTAAGGTCCCGCAATATCGATTTAATTGTTCTTGCCGGATTTTTGAAATTAATACCGGACTCTGTTATTAGGGAATTTAAAAATAAAATCATTAATATTCACCCGGCCTTGCTCCCGGCTTTCGGCGGTAAAGGAATGTATGGAATTAATGTTCATAAAGCTGTACTTAATTCATCTGTAAAGGAATCTGGGGCAACGGTTCATATGGTTGATGAAACTTACGATACGGGAAAGATCATTGCTCAAAAAAAAGTTGATATTTCAGATCTTGATACACCAGAAGCAATTGCAGAACGTGTCTTAAAAATAGAACATGAATTATTACCATTCGTCATAGAGAAATTCGCTACAAATAAAATTCTTTTTGAAAATAATAGAGTGGATATTCTACAATAATTATTTTATCTAATATTTTAGGTCATCAAATTGCAGAAATCAGCATTAATTAGTGTCTCAGATAAAACAGGGTTAACAGAACTTGCTTCGGGTTTAATAAAAAATAATTATAAGATTTTAGCTACAGGCAATACTGCAAAAAGAATAAAGGATGCAGGAATCGAGGTAACGGAAATAGCTGACTTTACGGGATTTCCAGAAATTATGGATGGCAGAGTAAAAACTGTTCATCCAAAAATATTCGGAGGCATTCTGTTGAGAAGAGATAATGAAGAGGATAAAAAAGAAGCAGAAGAAAATAATATCAGTCCGATTGACATAGTATGTGTAAATCTTTACCCATTTATTAAAGTTACAAGCATCGAAAATGTCGATCTGAACACAGCAATTGAAAATATCGATATCGGCGGACCAAGTCTTATAAGAGCTGCAGCAAAAAATCATAAATATGTTTCGGTAATTACTTCACCTGACCAGTATGGAAAATTCTTAGAAGAATTATCGAACGGAGAAATAACTGAAGAAACGAAACGTAGGCTATCCGTGGCAGCATTTGCTCACACTTCAGAATACGATACCTATATTGCAAATTATTTTGAATCGAGATTTAACCTTGAACCAAAGAACATAAGGATCAATCTCCCGCTCGATCAAAATTTGAGATATGGTGAAAATCCTCATCAGCAGGCAGGAATTTATGGAAATTTTTCAGATTACTTCGAACTTCTTCATGGAAAAGAATTATCTTACAATAATATTTTTGATCTTGTATCAGCTGTTGAATTGGTTGAGGAACTTGGAGATAATTCTTGCACGATCATCAAACATAGTAATCCAGCAGGTGCAGCAACGGGAATAGATTTCTTAGATGCTTATGAAAAAGCACTGAAGTGTGATCCTGTATCTGCTTTTGGTGGTATCGTAACTTTCACAGGAAATGTTGATGAAAAGTTAGCGGAAAAACTCAATGAAATATTTCTCGAGGTAGTCAGTGCCACGGGTTATTCCGAAGGCGCTTTAACTATTCTTAAAAAGAAGAAAAACAGGCGGATTCTAAAACAATTAAAGTCTGTTGGAACTGAAAAAAAATCGATGAGAAGTATTCCAGGTGGAATGGTAGTGCAGGATTGGGATTCTGCGGATTTAATCCCTGAAAAAATATCTGTTCCCACAAGTAAAAAACCAGATGAGAATGAACTGGAAGATTTGTATTTTGCGTGGAAGATTGCAAAACATACTAAGTCCAATGCAATTGTCTTTGCCCGGAACAAAGCCACTTTAGGTGTTGGTGCGGGACAAATGTCAAGAGTGGATTCAGTGCGTCTTGCTGCCATAAAAGCGAAAGAACACAAATTGGATTTAACAAATTCGGTTGCAGCTTCGGATGCGTTTTTCCCGTTTGCAGATGGTCTACTTGAAATTGTAAAAAATGGTGCAACGTCGGTCATTCAACCCGGAGGATCTGTGAGAGATGAAGAAGTGATAGATGCTGCCAACAAAAGTAATATATCAATGGTATTTACAGGAATAAGACACTTTAAACACTAGAGGTAAGATGGGTTTATTCGACTTTTTTTCTACTGATATAGCAATTGATCTTGGCACTGCCAATACTTTGATCTACATAAAAGGAAAAGGTATAGTTCTTAATGAACCTTCAATTGTTGCATTCGATAAAAACTCAAAGCGTATTATCGCTTTAGGAAATAAAGCTAAAGAAATGCAGGGAAGAGAACACAAAGAAATCCGTGTTACTAGACCGATGAGAGACGGTGTTATCGCTGATTTTGAAATTGCCGAAGGCATGATAAGAGCATTTATAAAAAGAGTTCGTGCAGGAGTTTTAAGCAGCAGAAGAATTGTAGTTGCTGTACCCAGCGGTGTAACTGAAGTTGAAAAGAGAGCTGTAAGAGATAGTGCCGAACATGCCGGTGCAAAAGAAGTTCACCTTATTGCTGAACCGATGTCTGCTGCAATCGGAATTGGAATAGATGTCGATGCTCCGGTCGGGAATATGATAATTGATATTGGTGGTGGAACAACAGAAATTGCTGTTATTGCTTTATCGGGTATTGTTAATGAAGAATCAATTCGTATTGCCGGTGATGAAATGAATTACGCGATAATGCAGTTCTTTAAAAGAAATCATAATATTCTTATCGGTGAAAGAACCGCCGAAGCAATCAAGTGTGAAGTTGGTTCTGCAGTACCGTTAAAAGAAGAAGTTACAATCCAGGTTAAAGGTAGAGATCTCGTTGGTGGAATTCCCAAAACAACAGAAGTAGGTTCTGCCGAAATCCGTGAAGCATTGAATGAATGTATTGTTCAGATAATTGATGCAGTTAGACAAACCCTGGAAAGAACACCGCCGGAATTATCCGCAGACATTCTTGATCGCGGTGTTATGCTTACAGGCGGAGGAGCTTTATTGAAAGGTTTGGATGAAAGAATCAGGATGGAAACCAATTTGCCGGTTCACGTTGCAGATGATCCTTTAACTGCTGTAGTTCGCGGTACCGGGAAAGTTATTGATAATCTTAATGATTATTCGAAAGTTCTTATTCGTAACAGAAGATATTAATGTTTCGATTATTTTCTAAAGTATGGGCTAACTTTAAAGAATACATTGTACTCGTAATTACAGTTCTCCTCAGCCTGATAATTCTTTCACAAAATCAAAATCCAAAGGTGCAAAAAGTAAAAGCAATTGCTTTCGGCAGTTTTGCATCTATTACATCGATCATATCGGATATATTCAGCACTTCTGATCTTAAAAGAGAAAACCGGGAATTGAGAGAAACAAATGCTAAACTTATGTTGCACTTGAGCAAGCTAAGGGAATTTGGAATTAAAAATGACGAACTGAGGGATCTTGTTCATTTTAAGGATACAACATCTTTCCCATTGATTCCGGCTTCGATCATTTCAAAATCTTTATCATTTACTCAAAATTCAATTACTCTTAATGCTGGTAAAAAAGATAGTGTTCTTCCAGGAATGCCGGTTATTAATGATGAAGGCTTGATAGGAATCATTCAATCTACTTCCGAGGATTATTCAATTGCTAAAACTCTTCATAATGTCGATCTCAAATTAACCGTAATGGATGAAAGAAGCAGAATAAATGGAATTTTAAAATGGACAGGCGAAGAATTAATTATGCAGAACATTCCCAGCACTTATGATGTTGAAGTTGGGGATAGAATTATAACCTCGGATGTAAGTTCTATAATACCGGTTCCTGTTCCGGTTGGAGTTGTGGAAGAATTCAAACCAAGCGGATTAGGAATGTTCAGCTATATAAAAGTTAAACCATTTGTCAATCTTACAAATATCGATAATTTATTTATTCTTGCGGTTGTAAAAAGTAAACAGGTTAAAGACTTGGAATTGAATTTTTACAGGCATCAGTAAAATGAAGTTTGAATATATTACTCCGCTTATAGTTTTCTTTTTTGTTTACCTTTTACAGATCACAATCGTTCCGCTTATCAGGCTTGCCGGAATCATTCCAGATCTTATTTTAATCATTCTTGTATACTATTCAATTAGTCGCGGACAATTGTACGGAACGGTCCTTGGTGCTGTTTATGGTTTACTGATAGATTTAATTTCAGGAAATCTGTTAGGCTTATCAATGCTTTCGAAAACAATTGCAGGTTTTACGGCAGGTTATTTTACCGGTGAAACGAAAAAAATAGTAAATGTTACCACTTATAATTTTTCTTTAATTGTTTTACTTTGTTCAATCGTAGATACAATTATTTTTTCCTTCTTCTCCACTTTCGATTTACAGACGAATATCTTTTCAATCCTGTTTGAGCAGGCATTACTACCATCTTTGTACACTGCGGTTGTAAGTATATTATTTTTATTTTATCCTCTTAGAAGGAGAAAATTTTGATAAACGAAAGATTTGCGTCTCTACAAAGAAAAACAATCCTCTCAGTAGCAATTTTAATAAGTGCTATTGCGTTGGGAGCCCGTCTGTTCCAAATGCAGATTCTTAACCAGGATCTGTATGAGAGCAAGTCTGTTAACAACAGTATCAAGCAAATCGACCAAAATCCATTGAGGGGAGTGTTTTATGATCGGAATCATAAGCTTCTTGTTAATAATGTCCCGGCATACACGTTAAGAATCACACCTACGGAATATGATACCAGTCTTAATCATATGTTAGAAACTGTTCTAAAACTTAAAACCGGGTTTATAAACGACATTCTCTTTCAAAATAGAAATTACTCGAAATATCAACCGATAAAAATTAAGAGGGGAGTGGATTTCAGTATAATTGCCTGGATCGAAGAAAACTCTCAAAACCTTCCAGGTATAGATTATATAATTGAAATGCATCGTGGGTATCCCGGAGGTGTTAACGGCTCACATATTTTTGGCTATACAAGGGAGATTACGAAGAGGCAGTTGGAGAAAGGAAGTGAATCATATAAAGCGGGTGACTTTATCGGCTATAGCGGTATAGAAAAGAATTATGATATGCAATTAAGAGGTCAAAAAGGTAAGAAATTTATTCTTGTTGATTCGAAACAGAAGGAGATCGGTTCATATAATGATGGTAGCGATGACCAGTTGCCGGTGAAAGGTAACGATATCATACTAACGATCGATGCAAAAACCCAAAAAATAGCCGAAGAAGAATTTAAGAATAAAAGAGGTGCGGTTGTAGCAGTCGATCCGAAGACGGGAGAAATACTTACATTTGTAAGTTCACCACAATATGATCTCGATCAGTTTTCTTATATAACCTCAAGAGATTTTTTAGATTCACTCTATAATGATCCTGAGAAGCCGTTATTTAACAGAGCAACAATGTCTATTCAATCTCCGGGTTCAACTTACAAAATGCTCGTCGCTATAGCAGGTCTGGATCTTGGGGTCATCACAACTTCCACAACTTTTAACTGTAACGGAGGTTATACTTTTGGGCGTTTCTTTAAGTGTCATGGTGTTCACGGAAGAATAAATGTTGTAGAAGCAATAGAAAAATCCTGTAATTCATTTTTCTATCAGTTGATATTAAAAATAGGTTTGGACAGATGGGCAGAATATTCAAAGCGTTTTGGATTTAATTCCAAAACAAATATCGATCTCGATGAAGAAAGTTCCGGTTTAATTCCGGATTCAAAATATTACGAGAAAGTTTACGGATCGAATTGGCCAAGAAGTATTTTGTTAAGTTTATCTATTGGTCAAGGAGAAGTAAGTGTTTCTCCTGTTCAACTTGCACAATATACAGCGTTAATAGCAAATAACGGAAAAACATACTCACCACACCTTGTCAGAGGTTACGTTGATAATACCGGAAAGGAATTTGATCTTAAATCAAAACAATTGACTGTCGGTATAGATCAAAAAGTTTTCGATATAGTCAAAAAAGGAATGTACTTGGTTGTAAATGGTTCCGGTACTGCAACAAGTATCAGATCGGATGATATTGTTATTGCTGGTAAGACCGGGACTGCACAAAATCCACATGGTAAAGATCATGCCTGGTTTGTAGCTTTCGCACCTTTCGATAATCCGCAAATTGCTCTGGCAGTAATTGTAGAAAATGTTGGATTCGGTTCAACGTATGCTGCACCAATCGCAAAAAAAATAATAGAAACTTATCTGAATTCTAAAGTGGAAAAATCCCTGGATCAGCAGAAAACTATAACACAGTTAGAAAATACAGTTTCGGAGCCGCAACGTGAGAATTGATTATCATCTTAAAGATAAATTTGATTTCGGATTACTGTTTCCTGTTTTAATTCTTTTCGGTACAGGTTTGGCGGCAATTTATAGCTCAACTTATAATAATCCGCTGGCGCAAGGTAATTTCGAAAAACAAGTTATATGGGGAATAGCCGGAATGATATTGTTTTTTGTAGTCTATTCACTTCCATCAAATTTATTTAAGCAATCAGCAATACCGTTTTATTTACTATCACTTTTTTTGTTGGTCTTTGTTTTATTGATAGGTAAAACTGTATCAGGTTCTAAAAGCTGGATTAACTTTGGCTCATTGGGATTTCAACCTTCCGAATTTGCCAAAATTGGTACGATATTAATGCTAGCGAAATTTCTTAGTCGTAACAATACTGATATCGAATCATTTAAAGATTTGCTCCTGGCTTTGGGGATAGGAATAATGCCTGTTGCACTTATTTTGCTTGAACCTGATTTGGGAACGGTGTTTGTTTTCCTTACGATGATTATCACACTAATTTTCTGGAAAGGCATTAGTGTGTTTGCAATGTTTGTTGTACTCTCACCAATTTTTGTAGCGATCTCATCGCTATTCGGAACGTTTTATTTTATTGCGTCATTAGTAATTGTAGTTGCATTACTGTTCGTTTTCAGGCAGGATTTTTTCTTCAGTGGTTCGATCTTTGCCTTAAACTTAGCTTGCGGGTTTTTCACTGACTATGTTTTTCGGGCTCTTAGTCCTCATCAGCAAAACAGGATTCAAGCTTTTATCGATCCAATGTCCGATCCGTTAGGTTCAGGTTATAATACAATACAGGCACAGGTTGCAATCGGCTCCGGTGGATTTCTCGGCAAAGGTTTTATGGCTGGGCATCAAACACAATTGCAGTTTATTCCCGAACAATGGACTGATTTTATCTATTGTGTTGTTGGTGAAGAATTTGGATTTATTGGTACAATAATTATCCTGATTCTATTTACATATTTATTTCTTCGGATTTTAAAAATTTCTTCCTCATCCAAAGATGAGTTTTTAAGTTTAGTATCGGTCGGCGTACTTACCGTCTTTTTCACCCACTTTATAATCAACATTGGAATGGTGGTTGGTGTAATGCCTGTAGTGGGTTTGCCGCTACCATTTGTAAGTTACGGTGGTAGCTCACTTTTGGTAAGCATGGTAATGCTTGGTATTGTTGCCAATATTTTCCGAACGAGGAAGAACTATGCCTGATTTGAATTTATGAATGCACTTGAAAAACTGATCGCTGCAAATGATGCAAATAAATTTATTTGCGTCGGACTTGATACGGACATTGAGAAAATCCCATCTTTTTTAAGATCATCATCCAAACCGGTTTTAGACTTTAACAAATCAATTATCGATGTTGTAAAAGAGGATGCAGCAGCAGTTAAAATAAATTTTGCGTTTTATGAAAGTGCGGGTTATAAAGGAATAAAAATTCTATCGGAAACTATAGATTATATTCCCGATGAAATCTTAGTAATTGGGGATGCGAAGAGAGGAGATATTGGGAATACATCAAAAATGTATGCAAAATCTGTGTACGATCATTTCAAATGTGATGCTGTTACTCTAAATCCCTTGTTAGGGTATGATTCTTTAGAACCTTTTTTAAAGTATGAGGACAAACTTAATTTTATACTTGCTTTAACATCGAATCCCGGCGCTTCCGATTTTGAAAAACAAAAATTAGATGATGGAATTTTTCTCTATCAGAAAATTATCCAAAAAGTAAATAAATGGAACACAATGAAAAATTGTGGTATAGTTTTCGGTGCCACAAAGAGTGATGAATTAAGAGAGAATATGAATAATATTGGTTCTTTGCCTGTACTGCTTCCGGGAATTGGAACTCAATCAGGAAATCTTGAAGAGGTTGTTTATTCATTCAAATCGATGAAGAGAAAACAATTGTTGATCAACGTTAGCCGCAGTTTGATATATAAAAGTAATAGAAAAAATTTTGCACATAAGGCGAAAGAAGAATTAGTAAGATTAAATTCTAAAGTTGTGAAATTATTTGAATCATAAGATTGTGAAGTACGTGCTTTACAGTTTATTTAATGGGAAATACATATTAATTTAACTTAATATGATAGAAGATTAATATATAAGTTTACTTAAATAGTTGTTTAATTAACTTAAGTGATTTAGTTGTTCAAGGACAATCCAATACGTGAAAAATTACTCTACGAGATTTGGAAGGGAAAGAACTTTCAAACGCCTGTAAAAACACCTTCCGGTCAGGAAATAGAAATAATAGATGTAGGAGAAAATAATAAAGATTCCGCCGGTCCCGACTTTCTGAATGCAAGAATTAAAATTGGAAATATAACTTACCAGGGAGATGTCGAAATAGATTTCCGGCATTCAGATTGGAAATCTCACGGGCATTATCTTGATAAACGTTTTAACAAAATTGTACTTCACATCATCTTTTCGAATGAAAAATTCCAGCCTTATGTGATTACGCAAAACGGAAGAAAAGTGGACACAGTTAGTCTAGCTAATTTAATCGAAGACGATTATAAAAATATGATTCAGCAGGCGATCATTTCGGAAAGAAATCACCGAGATTTTACGATGCCATGCACTTCCATTAATGAAGAAGTTCCGCAAAAAGATAAAATGAAATTCATTTCGCATCTAGGCATTGAAAGATTTCAGAAAAAAGAAAAGCGAATCTTTGAACGTCTGAAAGAGATGATCTATCTGAAAGAAATGAATATACGTGAACCGGTTGTGCATTACGATTTCGGGGAGAATTTTCAGAATAAGAAATTTTCCAGGGAAGATTTTAATTCTCCTCTTGTATGGCAACAGTTAATTTATGAAATGATATTTGAAGCTCTCGGTTATTCGCAAAATAAAGATATCATGCTCAGGCTGGCTAAGGCACTCAATATCGAATTTTTCAATAAACTTAGTGATAGAGAAAATATAGAAGGAATAATTGAATCGGCGATGTTTAATGTGAGTGATCTCATTCCAAAAGATTATTCAACACCTGATGAAGAGAGTGCCGAATATATTCGCAGCTTAATTGAAACTTGGTCCAAAATAAAAGAAAGTTATGATGGAATATATTTTAATAAACAGAAGTGGCATTTCTTCAGACTAAGACCGTTTAATTTCCCAACCATCAGAATTACCGGCGGCTCTATTTTATTAAAGAAAATCCTTGTCGATGACATGTTTGGAAAAATTGCAGAAATGTTTTCTCAAGATGAAAGTCCTAAAAAGTTAATTTCTCTTCTAAGGAATATAATAATAATCAAAGCACATGGATTCTGGTCAACTCATTATGTGTTTGAGAAGAAAGCAAAAGAAAGATTGAAATATTTCATAGGGCTTTCAAGAGCGGATGATATAATTGTTAATGTTATACTGCCGGTGTTTTCAGTATATTTTGAAATTTTTGGAATGAAGGATGAGACGAGGCGAGTAAAAAAACTTAGCCTGAATTATACACAGAACGATTCGAATAAGATTGTAGACCAGGTGGTTCAGAGCTTAAACCTGAACAGAGCTTCAGTAAAAAGTATAGATATGCAGGGGATGATAGAATTGTTCCGTTACTATTGTGTTAAGGAAAAATGTATGAAATGTGAGATTGGTAAGATTGTATTTAAATCATAGTTTGCTAATTAATTATTGCTGGTTAATCTCTTTATATCATCTCTTAATTTAGCTGCTCTTTCGTATTCTTCACTATCAATGGCTTCTCTCAACTTGTTTTGAAGTACAGCTAACTTTGCTTCTTTGGTTAATGGTTTTTTGGTTTTGTCCGAATCAGGAACTACACCGGATATTTCATCTTTCTCTGATTCCTCTGAAGGAACAAATGCCGCAGCGTCCATTACACTGTTAACCACAAAAATAGGGGCACCGGTTCTTACTGCAAGGGCAATAGCATCGCTTGGTCTCGCATCTACTTCCTGAGAAAGTCCTGCTACTTCAAGAATCACTTTGGCATAAAAAGTATTTTCTCTTAGCTCATCAACAATAACTTCTATTACAGTTGCTCCGAGGTTTTCTGTTATTTGTTTTAATAAATCATGCGTTAATGGTCTTGGCGGTTTTATTCCCTCTATTTCCAATGCAATTGCCTGTGCTTCAAATGCACCAATAATAATTGGCAAACGACGATTACCATCTAATTCTTTTAATAAAATTGCATATGCTCCTCCTGTAGAAGGACTAGAGGATAAACCTAATATTTCACATTGTAATTTTTCCAAATCAATTCCAATTAATTGCTTTTAACTTTTTTGATTTCATCAATGAGTGCCGGAATAACCTCCAGCGCATCTCCGGCAATGCCATAATCTGCAACTGTAAAAATAGGTGCGTCTTTATCTTTATTTATTGCAACGATATATTTCGATGAAGACATTCCTGCGAGGTGCTGTACTGCACCTGAAATTCCGCAGGCGATATACAAAGTAGGTGATACGGTTTTACCTGTTTGTCCTACCTGTTCGCGATGCGGTCTCCAGCCTGCGTCAACTACAGCGCGGGATGCACCAACTGCACCACCGAGGCTTTCAGCGAGCTCTTCAATCAGATGGAAATTTTCCGGTGCTTTCATTCCTCTTCCACCGGAAACGACGATATCTGCTTCCGCAACATCAAGCTTTCCTTCCGACTTTTTGAATTCAATTACCCTTGTTTTTAGATTGGGTGAAGTTATCTCTTTAACTATTACATTTGGCGAAGCCGGGTTTTCAACAGGCTTTGTTTTAATAACATTTGGTCTTATCGTAATGACTTTTTTTGCAGAGTTACATTTGATATCGATTAAAGCCTTACCGGCATAAACAGGACGGGTTGCTATTAATTCTCCTGAAGAAGCATCCAAATTAATACAATCTATCATGCATCCGGCATCAATTCCAACTGCAATTCTTGGAGCAAGATCTTTGCCGAGAGCTGTATTGGAAAGAATAATATAATCTGCATCTGTTTCTTTAGCGTAGTTAGTTATGGTTTCTTTATAACCGCTGGATGAATAATCAGCCAGGTCTGCACTTTTTAAATGAACAATCTTATTTAATCCATAAGTTACAATTTCTTCAATGTTTGAGACATCATAGCCAACAACTACTACTTCTGGTTCAAGGTTTAACTGCTCAGCTAAATTTCTTGCAGCACTTACAACCTCGAATGCAGATCTTTTTAATATTCCTTCTCTCTGTTCAAGTACAGCTAATATTTTATTTGCCATAAAATTCCTTAAATAACCTTTGCCTCTTCCCGAAGCAGTTTTACAAGTTCCGGAACAGAAGAACCATCTGTTCCTAAAATCCTTCCGGGCTTTTTTGGTTCAGGTAAATGCATGTTTATAACTTCAATTATTTTACCTGACGATTTAACCGATTTTTCTTCAATGGTCTTTTTCTTAGCAGCCATTATTCCTTTTAATGAAGCATATCTCGGTTCGTTCAATCCTTTTTGTGCTGTAATCACGGCCGGCACTTCCGATTCAACAATTTCTCGTCCGCCTTCAATCTCCCTTTCAGCCTTAATTTTGTTTTCATCAATATCAAATTTAACAACAACAGTAATACAGGAATATCCAAGCATTTCTGCAACAAGCTGTCCTGTAATTGTGTTATCATAATCAACAGATTGCTTCCCGCAGAATACAAGTTCACAATCTTGTGATTTAATTTCATTTGAAAGCGCTCTTGCTATACCAATCGAATCAAAATCATTCTCAGTTTTAAGCAATATTCCGGTATCGGCACCCATTGCCAAGGCTTTTCGTATTGTTTCTTTGGAACTATCTGATCCTACTGAAATTACAATTATTTCGCTGTCATCACCCAGTTTTTCTTTCGTTTTTAACGCTTCTTCAACAGCAAATTCATCATAAGGATTTATTATATATGTTACACCATTTGGATCGATGCTTTTCTTGTTTTCTCCAACTTTTACCTTGGTAGCAGTATCCGGTACGTGACTGACACATACTGCTATTTTCATCTTAACTCCGTTATAATTTGATTATCAACTTTCAAAATATAAAGACAGACCCCTATCAAAATCAATTAAATTTGAGTCAAATATAAATGAATGGAATTGAAATAATTATCTTTAAATTCAGTAAACGATTTTTTAAATTCTCTTATGGAAATACCGGTTAAAGAAACCCCTGGCGTTGAGATATCGGAAGATGTAGAAGTAACAATCGGGCTGGAAAGCAGGGTTATTTTGTACAATGATGACTGGCATACATTTGATGAAGTTATTATGCAGATAGTTAAAGCTATCAGTTGCTCTTTCGATGAAGCAAGTAAAAAAGCGTTTGAAACGCATGTTAAGGGGATGTCCGTAATTTATAACGGAGGTTTCAAAGATTGTTTAAAAGTCTCATCAGTTCTAGAAGAAATCGCACTTCACACTCAAATCGTTACTTAAAAGCGTGTACCCTTAACTGTCAAACAGATAGACATTGTTAAAAGAAACACGTATTTCTATATTAGAACAAATAAAAATAAATTTTTAAAAGAATATGCTGGAATTTACAGATGACTGAGAATGAAGTTGCTCACCTGGAACCAAATCACCTATGGAAAAGATTTTATGAAATAACACAAGTCCCACGTCCTTCCAAAAAAGAAGAAAAAATAAGAGCTCATCTAAAAAAGCTTCTTACTGAATTAAATGTAAAGTATAGAGAGGATAAAATAGGAAACATTCTTGCAATTGTTCCTGCTACTCCTGGTTATGAGAATGCACAAACGATTGTACTTCAGGGGCATGTCGATATGGTTTGTGAAAAGAACCGGGATGTAAAACATAATTTTGAAATTGATCCGATTAAAGTCAGTGTAAAAGATGGGTGGGTTGTAGCCGATGGAACAACTTTGGGAAGCGATGATGGGATTGGTGTGGCTGCTTCACTTGCAATAATAACAGACAAAGATGCAGTTCATGGTCCCTTAGAAATATTGATGACGGTAGATGAGGAGACCGGATTAACCGGTGCAACGAATCTTGAACCCGCTTTCATTACCGGTAAGATGCTGTTAAATCTGGATTCTGAAGAGGATGGTGCATTTTATATTGGTTGTGCAGGAGGAATAGATACTGTAGCAACTTTTACAGTAAAACAAGAAAGAGCGATCCCCGCCTGGTCATCCTATAAATTAGTTGTTGATGGTCTGAAAGGTGGGCATTCAGGTTTGGATATTATTCATGGAAGAGGAAATGCTATAAAAATTCTGGGCAGAGTATTAAAAAAACTGAACAATTTTGATTACAGAATTACAAGTCTCAGTGGTGGAAGTCTGCGTAATGCTATTCCAAGAGATGCAGAAGCCGTTTTATCCATGGATAAATCTCATTTCGAAAAAGCTAATAAGGTTATAAATGATTTTCAAAAGAAAATATTAAAAGAATATAAATCAGTTGATGATAGGTTAAGAATCAGGTTAGAAAAAGATGACAGTGATCTTAACAAAGTATATACTAAAAAATTTTCAACAAGTATTATTGATGTTATCCTGGCTTTGCCGAATGGTGTAATATCTATGAATCATAACATTCCCGGGTTGGTTGAAACATCTACGAATCTTGCTACTATCAAATCGTTCAATGGAGATTTACGAATAGGAACCAGTCAGAGAAGTTCAAGCATCACACAGAGAGAGTATATTTCTGAAAGTATTGCATCTGTATTTAAGTTAGCAAATGCAGCTATTGATATCGGTGATGGTTATCCAGGCTGGGAACCTGATTTGGATTCGGAATTATTAAAAGTATCTAAAAAAGTATTCAATAGTTTATTCGGGAAAGAACCAGAAATAAAAGCAATACATGCAGGATTAGAATGTGGTATTCTCGAAACAAAAAATCCTGGAATGGAAATGATTTCTTTTGGTCCCACTATTCAAAATGCTCATTCTCCAACGGAGCGGGTTAATATTGAAACGGTTGATAAATTTTATCGTTTGCTAAAAAAATTACTAGAGGAATTAGCGAAAATAGAGAAATAGCTTTATTGGAGCTTTAACGTTTTGGTGTTTTAATATTTTATTCTAATTCATTAATACACAAGTTACAAGCACATTCTTCGTAAATATCTTCATAGCCATAATCGATTGTTAACTCTTCTCCGGCTTTGATATCTTTATAAGCAATAAGCATTAATCCATCTTTATTTTCATCTACAATATCGCAGTTAAAATCACAGTTATGGTTGATATATTTGATCTTATTAGTCATAGCTGTATCAATGTACATGTCCTCGAAATTCCAGAATATGTAAACATTATCTTCTTCCTCTTCACGTCGCATACATTCATTGCCATCAATCGGTTCACCCTTTATACTTAAAATCTTTTCACCTTTGGAAACACCTGTAGAAATGAATATTCCTTTTCCATGAATATCCGATTCTTCTACAAAAACAAATTCTTCGTAATCAATATTTTCCAATATTATTTTCCTAATCCTTTCTTGTATTTAAACAGTTCTTTAATAATAAGATATATTGATGATTCTTCAAAGACCGGATAGGGATAACGCAATGCATCTGTGGGCGGTGGAGGTGTATCGTAATCAAATGCATAAAGTTCTTTGTTTTTTACATCATAATATCTGATCTTCACAATTCCATATCTTACCGTGGTAAGATTAACTGCGTATAGAATCTTTGAACGATAAATTTCACCTTCAATTCCTTCCGATTTCATAGGAGGAGTATGGACCTCCAGGACCCAGATATCAAACTTATCACCTTTAATAGTATCAATTGATGAAACATCATACCATATTTTTTTGTTATTCTCCGTATCAAGCTTCTTCCAATGATAAGTACTGTCAACTTGTGATAGAGCAGCACCGACAAAGAATATCGACAAGATTATATCAGTGATAATTTTCATTGTTATCCTTTTGGAAAATATCCGCTTTCTTTTTTACAATTATAATATTAAGGAATGAATTATGGAAAGATAATATAAGTGGAATTATTAATCGCTATCTTTATAAATAATATTGTATTGCTTCACCAGCCTGTGTATTGTTCTTCTGTCTATTCCGCATGCTTCTGCTGTGCGAGAAATATTACCGGCATGTTTTTTCAAATGATAGGTTAAGTAATCAATCTCAAATTTCTCCAGGATTTTATCTTTTGCATCTTTGTAATTCATATTCAGTGCTTCATTGCTCGGTTTTTCCTGTTGATTTAATGATAAAGGGAGATCTTTTGCACTGATAACCTGATCCGAACAAAGATAAAGTATTCTGCCTATAATGTTCTGTAACTCACGAATGTTACCAGGCCATAAATAGTGTTTCATAAGATTTTCCGCATCTGGTGAAAATCTGCGAACCGGTACATCTTCCTTCTTGCACATTTCTTTAACAAAATGTTTTGCGATTGGAATTATATCTTCAACTCTGTCCCTTAAAGGAGGCAGTTCAATCTGGATTGTACTTAACCTGTAAAACAGATCTTCCCGGAACAATTTATCATTCACTGCTTGTTTTAAATTACGGTTTGATGCAGAAATAATTCTTACATCAATATCAATTTCATTCTGCCCGCCCACCCTTCTTATCTTTTTATCTTCAAGCATTCGTAATAATTTTACCTGTAGGGAAGGACTCAACTCGCCAATTTCATCGAGAAAAAAAGTACCGTTATTTGCAAACTCAAGTAATCCCGGTTTTGTTTTCACTGCTCCTGTAAAAGCACCTCTTTCGTGACCAAATAATTCGCTTTCAAACAGGCTTTCCGGTAAAGCTCCGCAGTTTACAGGTACGAAAGGATCATTCTTGCTCTTACTTAATTTATGAATTGCGCGAGCTATTAATTCTTTTCCTGTCCCACTTTCACCTGTAATGATGACATTCATTGAACCGGGAGCGACTTTTTTAACTAAATCCAGAACTTTCTTGAAAATATCACTTTTGTATATGATTCCCTCAAACGGTGTTTGTACTTCGTCTTCCGGAATTGATTCGTTTTCCTCATCACTTTCTTTTTCAAATGCCCTGTCTATACAATCAAATAATTTTTTTGATGTGAATGGTTTCTCGAGAAAATCAAAAGCACCCTGACGCATAGCATCGACGCTGGCTTCTATTGTCCCATAACCAGAAATCATAATCACTTGAGAATCCGGGAAGTTCTTCAAAGCATTTTTTAAAATATCTATTCCGGAGATTTCTTTCATTTTCAAATCTGTAATTATCAGATCGAATTTTTTTGTCTTAACGAATTCATTGCCTGTAACGGAATTATCTGTTAGAGTAAGTTCAAAATTCTTCCTGTGTGACAGTATCTTTTCAAGACTTTTCAGCATTTCAACTTCATCGTCTATTATAAGAATTTTCTTCATTACGATTTTTTTATTTTGTTAAATGTAATTTTAAATGAAGTTCCGGTTTTTTCATCACTCTCGCACCTGATTTCTGCTTTATGATTTTCACATATTTTCTTAACGATGTACAAACCTAAGCCGGTGTTGTTTTGTGAACTCTTTGTAGTAAAAAAAGGTGAAAAAATTTCATTGAGATTTTCTGCAGAAATTCCCGGTCCATCATCATTTATTGTTAATGATATTTTATCTGTCCCGGATTCAGCAACTTCAATTTCTATTCTGCCTTTATTTCCAATTGCATCGACAGCGTTCATAACAAGATTTGTTAAAATCTGGTTTACCTGTATCGAATCTCCTACAATAATTGCATTCCTCAGATTAGTACTTGTACTCAGCTTTATATTCTTCTTTAACAATAACGACGAATAAACTGTAACGAATTCGTCAATAATTTTTATTAAATCAATATTCTGCAGTTCTGTTGATTTTTTTCTGCTGTATTTTAATATGTTCCCGGTTACTTTTGATATTTTTGTTGTTTGATCGATTAAAACCTGCAGGTCCTCACTATACTTAGCAAGTGCAGGAATGTTTTTTGATTCAAGACTTAAATAATCTGCCCTGGCCATAATTACAGCTATATGATTATTTACTTCATGTGCAGTTTGAGACGTTAACTCTCCAAGTGTTTTTAACCTGTTCAGTCTCTGTAATTCTTCAAGATGCATTTGTTCGATTTTATCAGTTGATGTTTTTAATTTTTCCGTCATATCATTAAAGTGTTTATAAACAATTCCTATTTCATCGTTGCTGTTTATATCAATTTTTTCATCAAGATTGCCCAATTGTACATTATCAAGCTCGTTAGCGAGTCTTTTCAAGGGAGAATTTATGAATTTGTTAAAAATCAGGTATAAACCCGCCAAAAGAATTATAATTACAGCCAAACCTAAAAAAAACATGTGTATCGAGCCAGTATAGAATTTTATCTCCGGGCTGGTCAGCTCAGTATTAATATTCAGGAAAGCAATAATATTTTTTTCTGTATGACAGGATTGACATGGTTTCTCATTAAAAATTGGTTCTGTACTTGTATAAATATTATTATTTGTTTCAAGATCGATCACTTTTTTTTCTAAATTCTTGTAATGGATTGTGTGGGTGGAAATCATCGAAATATTTTTATTAATCTCATTTTTATCGGATGCAAAATTAATTTTACCTGTATTATCAAATATTCTGATGTGATAAATTCCCGTTTTTTTAGAAAAATCATTAATCACATTTTGTAAATCCCTATTACGACCGCTCATCATTGTAAATTTCAATCCATATCGGACTATATCCAGGGTAGTATCAAGCATAATTATAGAACGGGCTTCAAAATTAGCGTGTAGTTGTGTGACGAGAAAATAAACGGGTGCAACGGTAGTTATCAGAATCAGGAATATTGAAAAGAATATGAACTTGCTTTTAACTGTTTTAAACATTTTGGAATTAGCATTAATTAAAAATCGAAATATCTTTTTCAAATTTAGTCAATTCTCACTTAACCACTCAGGAAGTTTATATAGGGAAGTGTCTGGTTGGATCACTGGGACAAGCATATCACAGTATTCTTGATAATGAGAAATGATTGTTAAAAGGTCAAATATTCGGAACCTAAAAAAGTTCAAAAAACTCCAATAATTATAGGATTCTGAAAAAATGGTAAAATTTTCCAAATATAAACAGTTGGCATTTTAGTTGCCTCAACATAGGACGATGAGGACTTTACTAGTATCTGAGGACAATTTGTTGTTAACGCTGGTTAATGATTTTGGTAAATCTGATGAGAATTCAGTTACTGTATATGAAGATGATAAGGATCCGGTAAAAGTGCTCTCAAATATTTTGTCTGTTCAGCCATCGTTACTGATAATGGATGATGATTATCTGGCTCCAAATACAGTTTCGATTCTTGAATCACTGAGGAAAATTAACGATAGGATGAAAATAATTTTTGTTACCTCCGATCCGGGGATTGAGCTTGGAAAAGTTGTTAGTCAGTTAGGTATTTATTTCTATGCTATAAAACCTGTTGAAGAGGAAGAACTAAAAACATTGTTTAATTCAATATTAAAATCAAGAACGCAGTATAAACAAAATTAAAACTAAGGAGTAAGAAAGTATGAAAAGATTTTTTCATTTACTTATTCTAACAACAATATTCCTGTATGGCGGAGCCATTGCCCAAACGCTTACATTAAGTACTTTTGGCGTTACACATCGAGATGTAGATCGAGATACGTTGGATCATTATTTCGATAGGTCATACAATGGATTATTGAATGTTGGGAAAGAGACTAAAATGTATTTTAAAGTATCGGTTAGTGATGGTGATTTAACCAGTCCGGTTTGGTCAATCGATGAAAAACCAGCTGGTTCTGTTGCTGCATTCGGTACAACAAAAGATATGGACGCTTCGACTCAGATAATATCATTTATCCCGGATTTAGTAGGAACTTATAAAATTTCAGTTACAAGCGATACTCTTAGTGGATCGTTAAATTTTAATTCTGCTTTGTATCTGGGTGTTAACAGTGATGCTCCAAATTGTATGACATGCCATAACATACCCCAATGGGGAAACATTGGTGACCAATGGGTAACTACAAATCATTCCCATACACTTAAAGATGGTTTGGATGGAACATTGAGCAGCCATTTTGGGAGTAGTTGTGTAGAATGTCATTCCACAGGTTATGATTTAAATGCAGATAATGATGGATTTGATGATTTTGATTTTGTATTCCCGAGTACATTGCAAGAGGGTATGTACGATTCTTTACTTGTTGTTTATCCAGACGCAATGGCAAGAGCAAATGTTCAATGCGAAAGCTGCCATGGACCTGGAAGCGAGCATAGGGGAATAGCTGAAGGTATAGCCAAAACAGTTTCAGCAGATAATTGTATGTGGTGTCACGATTCTGGAGTGCATGAGATTTTTGGATATCAATGGAAACATTCAGGTGACGATGCAACAGAATTTGACGGACGTGGTTTTGATGGTGGACATGCAAAGGGATCATTTGTTCAGTCAGCAGGTACAAGAAGTGGTTGTTCACCTTGTCACAGTGGTGCAGGATTTATTGAGTGGGTTAAAGAAGGAAGACCTGTTGATGAAAACGGTTCTCCTGCTGCAACTGATATTCTTCCGGAAGCAACTAATATCTCTTGCGCAGTTTGCCACGATCCGCATAATGGTACAACCGAACATCAGCTAAGATATGCATCTACTACTACTCTTGGAGACGGTACACCAGTAACTTTTGAAAAATATGGAAGTGGCTCACTTTGCATGCAATGTCATAGGAGCCGTCGTAATGCTGCTACATATGCTGATGATCCAGACAATGCAAGTTCTCACTATGGTGCTCATCATGGTCCTGAAGCAGATCTTTTATTGGGTGTAAATGCCCCCAATTTTGGTGTTGATTTTCCATCTTCTCCTCACGGTGTTGCAGTTCTTCCAGGTGAAGATCATACTAATGCTTGTGTTAATTGCCATATGGCTGGTAATGATGAAACACCGCCTGATGAAAATAGTATTAAACTTGTTGGTGGTCATACATGGAATATGAATGATGCAGAAGGTCATGATAACGTTGAAGCTTGTGCACCCTGCCATGGTGATATTGGAACTTCATTCACGGATAAAAAGTATTATATAAATGGTAATGCTGATCTTGATGGGAATGGTGTAGCTCAGGGACTTCAGCTTGAAGTTAAAGGATTATGGGATAGTCTTGCCACATTCTTACCAAAGAATGAAGAAGGTGAAGTAGAATTAGTACGTGGAGATAGTACATTAACACCAGCTATAACGAGAGGTGCTTATGTTTATTTCTGGATTGAAGAAGACAGGAGTTGGGGTATTCATAACCCGGCATTTGCTGTTTCTTTATTGAAAGCTGCTATTGAACAGCTTGGTGGAGTAGTTTCTGTCGATTATCCTAAATCTGAAGGAATGCTTCAGGAATATAAATTATCGCAGAATTATCCGAATCCATTTAATCCATCAACAACGATCGAATATAACATACCTGAACAGTCTATGGTTACTGTTACTATTTATGATGTAGTTGGAAGAGAAATAGAACAAATATATAGTGGTGAGCAAGCTGCTGGTACTTATTCGGTTCAATGGAATGCTGCTAATTATGCATCCGGTATCTATTTCTACAAGTTAGCTGCAAATAATTTCGTTCAAGTAAAGAAAATGTTATTATTAAAATAATTCTTACGTCGGGTCGGCTTGTTAAAAAGTAAAAAGGGGAAATTTGTAATTGCTGATCTGTTGAAAAGACTGTCGGTAGCGGCAGTCTTTTCAAGATACTTTGTTCTTTGAGATAAATTGTTAGGGAGTGTAAAACTGATTCAAGGAAATTAAAATTCTTGTAATTAGGAACTCTCCTTTCTATTTTCTTAAAAGTGATAAAAATAAAGAGAATTTGATTAAATTTTAACGATAATTTAATGGTTTGTTTTTTGACTAAGGTCATATTAGAGTGTACCACTGGTAAAAGGGAAAAAACAGGGAAAATAGAATATAGCTTTCAGAAAATTAAGAATTGTCTGAAAGAGGATATTAAGAGGAGAGCTCCCCGAATCTTCTGATTGTAATCGAGGAGCTCTCATTTTTTTAAAGAATTATTTTTGTAATTTAGATATTATTTAACAGATCAAGGAGACATTATGTTTGCAAAAATTGTATTAGCGGGAGCGATTGTACTTGCTCCATTCTTTTACTCATTTGCTCAACATTCTTACGTTGGCGTAAAAACCTGTGGAATGTGTCATAAATCTGAAAAAGCAGGTAAGCAGTTGAGTATATGGGAAAATTCTATGCACTCAAAAGCATACAAAACCTTACAAACTGAAAAAGCAGATAAGATTGCAAAAGAAAAAGGATTTACAACCAAAGCAGCAGAAACACCTGAATGTTTGAAATGCCATGCATCGGGATATAATGTTGATGCTTCAATGCTTGACAAAAAATTCAGCGTAGAAGATGGTGTTCAGTGCGAAACATGTCACGGACCGGGTTCTGACTATAAATCAATGAAAGTAATGAAAAATAAAGAAGAAGCTGTTGCTAACGGTTTAAAGTTGTACGAAAAACCAGAAGATCTTTGCATAACATGTCATAATGCTGAAAGTCCAACAGCAGTTGAATTTGATTTTGCAACAATGTGGGCAAAAATCAAACATAATAAACCCGAATAATTATTCATTATTCTGATGTATTGCGGATGAAAAAATTGTTATTCATTGTGAGTCTCTTTATGGGACTCACAACCTTTCTGTTTCCTCAAAACCTCAATGGTAGATTTACCAGTGCTTTATACACATTTGAACGCTTCGATACTGTAAATAATTCTAACACCTACGCGCGTACTTTCCAGATGCTTTATCTTACATTCGGTAAGGATAATGTTTCATTAAAAAGTTATCTGAATCTTGAAGGTGATGTGAGTGAAAGCCAAACTTACGATCCAAGATTAAGATTCTATAATCTTTATGTAGATGTTAGAAAACTTTTCGATATCGTATATCTTAAACTTGGAAGACAGCCGTTGTTTAACAGTATAGGCGGAGGAGTATTCGATGGTGTTTCGTTGGGAGTTAAATATAAAGGATTTGACGTAAGCGGCTATTATGGTGGTAATGTTCCTCCCTATCAAAAATTAAATTTTACTGATGATCTCAGTAATGATTTCGTTGCAGGTGGGAAAATCACTCTTTATACTATCGAAAATACGAGGGTAGCGCTTAAATACATTAACAAGAATTTTAAAAGCATAAAGTATATTACAAACAGACTGAGTCCTGAATTTGAAACGAATCCAAACTATGTTATTGATAATAATTCCGAGCAATATGAGTACGCTACTGCGGAAGTATCGTATGATAAACCTAAAATGTTCAGGGTCGATACAAAACTTGATTACGATTTAAACTTTAACACAGCCTCAAGGTTTGAAGTAATAGCAAGATATGATGAAATTGAAAATCTGGGAATAAGTGCTTATTATAACTTTCGGGAACCCAGGATAAGATATAATTCGATTTTTTCTGTTTTTGATTTTCAAAATTCACAGGAAGTAGAAATTGGTGGTGACTATCTGATTGATAAAACTTACAAGATCATCGGCAAATTCGGTAATGTTTCTTATACGGATGAAAGTTCTCAGAGAGTATCATTAGGAGTTTCTTCTCCCTGGGGAACATTGATGGGAAGAAAAACTTTTGGATACGCTGGCGAACTTAGTTCAGTTTCTGTTTATACCGCAAGATCGTTTTTCGAAGGATTACTAACCCCGAGCCTAAGCTTAGCTTATACAAATTATAAACTATCATCAGACGTTGATTCAAATGATTTAGTGACGATTCTTCTAGGATTAAACTATCGTCCCATAAGAACACTTTCATTTGATGCCCAGGGACAGTATTTAAATAATAAAATTTACAAAGATGATTTTCGGTTGCTCGTAAAATTAAATTACTGGTTTAATATAAACTTTCAGCAAATGTAGATTATGAAAGAAAAGTATACTCATTTAATTGTTACCTTCAGTGCCATTGTTTTTTTAGTTTTTACTGCCTTTTATGGGCAAAAAACGGAGAACCCCGATGGTAAAAGCAATCGTGATCTGATTAATTTTTCACACTCATTTCATGCAGATTTAGCTGAATGTACAGATTGCCATTCCAAAGTATCGGAGAGCGTTTCATTAAACGATCGCCTTTTACCTGATCACAACGATTGCGGAAATTGCCATGAAGTTGATAATGATAAAGAATGCAGTACTTGCCATAAAAACGAAGTTTATGAACCATTAATTCAGACTAAATCAAAACTGATTTTTAATCACAAAATGCATATTGCTGAAGGGCTAAAATGCCAGGATTGCCATAAAGATTTTACAGCAATTGATTATAGTGACGAAGCCACGCAAAAGATACCGCCAATGGAAATGTGTTCAAGTTGTCATAGTCCTGAAAATGCTGCACCTAATTTTTGTGAGAATTGTCATATTTCAACTGCAAACTTAATTCCGCAAAATCATATTAGCTCTGATTTTATGCGTGATCATAAATATTTGGCTCAGTCCTTCGATGCAAATTGTATGATGTGCCATGATAATTCTACCTGTGAAGAGTGTCATGCTTCGACCAGTACTATCACAGAGAATAATACTCCTGATAATTTCTATCAGCCTTATATGCCAAGCCAATCAATCGATGGACATAAACAGCAGATAATTACCAGAGTACATGAACTTGATTACAGGTTTAATCACGGCATAGATGCTAATCTTAAAATGACTGAATGCCAGACTTGTCACCAGGTAGAAAGTTTCTGTGCAAATTGCCATCAATCTGAAAATGCTGATTTTTCATTAGGTGGAGTAGCTCCTTTATCACATCTTAAACCGGATTTTAAAACGATGGGTGTTGGATCCGGTGGAGGCGAACATGCGATCTTAGCAAGAAGAGATATTGAAAGCTGTACTGCCTGTCATGATGTTCAGGGTGCTGACCCAACCTGTTTGAAGTGTCATCTGGATAGCGATGGAATTAGAGGTACAGATCCTAAAACTCATGCTTTCGGATTTATGAAAGATGAACATGGAGATTGGCATGAGAATGCCGGATCCATTTGTTATAACTGTCATACAAGTGCATCACCATTGTCCAGCAGGACAGATGGATTTTGTAATTACTGTCATGGTCTTTAATAATTTAGATTATTCTCGGTACTAAAATGAAATTATTCTACTCTATATTGATTTTAGTTTCAATAACTTTTTTAATGAGCTGCAGTAAACTGGTTGAACCCCCTCCACCTTCAGCTCCGGATTTATCTGTTCACAAAACAGGAATACTGGATAAGAATTCTCCTAATTTTCATGGCAAATTAGTTATGAGTTTCGACTGGAACATGAAAACTTGCCAAAGGTGTCATTCAACTGATTATTCAGGCGGCATAACGGATGTAAATTGCAACAGTTGTCATACCGAGCAAAACGGACCTGAAGCCTGCAATACCTGCCATGGTAATTTTAATGATCCAACAATGATTGCACCGCCTCGGGATGTAAACGGTAATACAAGTACCAGTTCTCTTAGTGTTGGCGCACATACCCGGCATTTATATGAAAATGAATTAGGAAGTGAGATTTATTGTTCTGATTGTCATAAAGTTCCTCAAAATTATATGGATGCAGGACATATAGATTCCAATTTACCGGCAGAAGTAATTTTCAACGGTCTTGCAGTTGATAACATAGCCACAAATGCAGCTTACGATCATTCTACAGGGACCTGCTCTAATACATATTGTCACGGTAATTTTGAATTCTTAAAGGATTCTTCCGATTACCAGTTTATGTATACGGCAGATAAAATGGTTGGGAATAATTTTTCAGTTATCTTTAACAAAGTCGATGATACGCAAGCTGAATGTGGTAGTTGTCATGGTCTTCCACCGGAAGGACACATTGAATCCACATTAAGCAATTGTGGTAGTGTTGGATGTCATGAAGGAATTGTTGATGCCAGTGGAAAAATTATAGATCAGGAAAAGCATATAAATGGTTTTAAGAATGTAAGGGGTAACTAAACAAATAAATTTAAGAGAAAGAGGAGCCGCTCTTTTGGGCGGCTTTTTTGTTTTAAATTACTTATAAACCTTGTAACGTATTGAATTACAAATACTTATAAAATTTGTGATAACATTATAGTAACATTTTAATAATTATTATATCTAGACTACCCAAGTGATTTTGAAATTAATATAACGATGTTGCAACTAAAGCGCCGCCCAACACAGCTACGCCGCCTTAGTTCCATCTGCCAAGAATTATACAAACCGTTGTTAACTTTAATCGCAACAACAGTTTGTTAGTTACTTAATTTACTTGTAATGCTCAGCAACAATGCTGAACTTTTCTATAAACCTAAAAACCTTAAAAGTGACCGCATCGAAGAGGCGGTCGCTTTGAGTTGCGGGTTATGTGTGCTTTAAAATTTATCTTATCTTAGTATGTTCTCAAGTTTCTTAAATGAATAAAATATTTTCTATTACCAATTTTTATAAATTTAATACATCCATCGTATCAGTGCTTTGCACTTATATTCATCTAAATCTAAACTTGGATGATGAAATAATGCATATTGTATATTTAAATCAACAAGGCAATCTTTTATTTCTGTTAAATGACTTACAGTTGTTAAATGAATTTCATTAATGAGATATTCTCCTTCATATTCACAAAATGAAAATACTGACACTGATTTATTTTCAAAAATTATTTTCTCTCCAGATGGTAGAATAAAAAAAGCTTCAAAGGGATCTAAATAATG
>Ga0307425_1000070_pt1 | contig 55470 bp, 51 predicted proteins | sample SalMarWE160330MG_FD_202152 | JGI IMG/M metagenome (GOLD analysis project Ga0307425, IMG submission 202152) | Salt marsh sediment microbial communities from the Plum Island Ecosystem LTER, Massachusetts, United States - WE1603-30 | ecosystem: Environmental > Aquatic > Marine > Intertidal zone >... | reverse complement strand
GTCTTGACGTCCTGTTCTTTCCCCTGAAAGTAGGAGCGTACCCGCTTGTGCAGGTCTTTGGCCTTGCCCACGTAGAGCACCCCTCCCCCCTGATCCGTGAAGAGGTAGACCCCCGGAGTTCGGGGCAAGGTATTTACTTGAGACTGGAGATTAGCTTCTTTCATCGGTTATTGCCTAAAATCCTCGCCGTTAAGGGAAGACTTTTATGAAAAAGCACTTACAATTTCCTCTCCCCTCGGGGAGAGGATTAAGGTGAGGGGGAAATCCTTCCCTATATCCACCCTCACCCTTGCCCTCTCCCGCCAGCGGGAGAGGGTGAAGATATTTTCATTTTCCGTTGTGCCCCTCTTCGCGCATGAGGGGTTAGTTCGATTTTGTCCAAAAGCTCAAGATGCTAAAAATATATGTGAGAATAATTTTCACTGAACCCTTGAATCCTCGCATCCTTGACCCCTCAATCGCCTTTAGGCCGATTGCAGTTTACTCATCCAACGGTATATCCCGTGTAATGGCGGCCTCCTGGAGGCGCTGGATGCGGTCTCTGAACTCGGCCGCCCGCTCGAACTCCAGGCGCTCGGCCGCCTGCCGCATCTCCTTTTTGAGCCGCTTGATGGCCTTGGGCAACTCCCGGGGAGAGACGTACCCCGCTTCCTCCTCCCGCACCACCGGCACGGTATAGTAATCGGCCTCATAGACCGAGGTGAGGACATCGCGGATCGACTTTGTGATGGTCTCCGGCGTGATGCCGTGGGTCTGATTGTATTCCTCTTGAATGCTCCGCCTCCTGGTGCTCTCCTCGATGGCCCGAGCCATGGAGGGGGTGATCCTTTCGGCATAGAGCAGGACCTTACCGGCCACGTTCCGGGCCGCCCTCCCGCAGGTCTGGATCAGGGCCCGCTCCGAGCGCAGAAACCCCTCGCGGTCGGCATCGAGGATGCCCACGAGCGACACTTCGGGTATATCGAGCCCCTCCCGCAGGAGGTTGATCCCCACCAGGCAATCGAACTTCCCCAAGCGCAGATCCCTGATGATCTCCACCCGCTCCAACGTGTCGATCTCAGAGTGGAGGTACTTCACTCGCACCCCGAGGTCGGCGTAGTACTCCGTCAGGTCCTCCGCCATCCGCTTCGTAAGCGTCGTGACCAGGACCCTATCACCCATCTCGACCCGTTCTTTGATCTCTCCGAGGAGGTCATCCACCTGGTTGCGCGCCGGCCGCACCTCGATGGCCGGGTCCATCAAGCCGGTAGGCCTGATGATCTGTTCCGCCACCCTGCCATCGCTCTTGGCCAGTTCATACGCACCCGGCGTGGCGGAGACGCAGACAACCTGCCTGGCCCGCTCCTCGAACTCCTCGAAGGTGAGGGGGCGGTTGTCCAAGGCCGAGGGGAGGCGGAAGCCGTACTCCACCAGGGTCCCCTTGCGAGAGCGGTCCCCGTAGTACATCCCCCCGAGCTGGGGGATGGTGACATGGGATTCGTCGATCATGATGAGGGCATCCTGGGGGAGGTAGTCGATCAGTGTCGGCGGGGGCTCCCCGGGCCGGCGGCCAGTAAGGTGGCGGGAGTAGTTCTCGATCCCCTTGCAGTAGCCGATCTCCTGAAACATCTCCAAATCGAACATCGTGCGCTGCTCCAGGCGCTGGGCCTCGAGGAGCTTGTTCTGTTCCTTAAACTCAGCCAGGCGCTCCTGCAGCTCTACCTTGATCCCCTCCAAGGCGAGCTTCATCCGCTCAGACGTGGTCACGTAGTGACTCCCCGGATAGATGGCGATCTTCTCCAGGGAGGTGATGACCTTTCCACGCAAGGGGTCGATCTCGTAGATCCCTTCGACCACCTCGTCGAAGAGCTCCACGCGGATGGCCCTGGCCTCTTCATACGGAGGAAAGATCTCTATTACATCACCCCTCACCCGAAAGGTCCCCCGGTGGAAGTCGATGTCATTGCGCTCGTAGTGGATCTCCACGAGCTTGGAGAGGATATCACCCCGCGGCATCCGCTTCCCCTTTTCGATATAGAGGAGCAGGCCGTAGTATGCCTCGGGCGATCCCAGGCCGTAGATGCACGAGACACTGACCACGATGATCACGTCGTTGCGCTCTAGGAGCGAGTGGGTGGCCGAGTGGCGCATCTTGTCGATCTCCTCGTTGATGGAGGTGTCCTTTTCGATGTAGAGATCGCTGCCGGGGATATAGGCCTCGGGCTGATAGTAGTCGTAGTAGCTGACGAAGAACTCCACCGCGTTCTCCGGGAAGAGCTCGCGAAACTCACTGTAAAGCTGGGCCGCCAGGGTCTTGTTGTGGGAGATGACGAGGGTCGGCCTTTGGACCTGCTCGATGCAATTGGCCATGGTGAAGGTCTTCCCCGATCCTGTAACACCGAGCAGGACCTGATACCCTGCTCCTTCCCGCAGACCCTTGACCAGCTTTGCGATGGCCTGCGGCTGATCACCGGTGGGTTGGAATGTAGATACGAGTTTAAAACGAGTCATGATTTGTTTCGACCTCTCCTTAATTCAGAAGTAAGCTTGAGAACTAGCGGGATTTTTTATTGTAACACAGAACTGCCTTGATAGTAATGGAGTCGCAGGACATGCTCGGGCACAGACCTGGCCTTGCACCTTATCAGAATAAGTGCCGTCACAATGTACTGTTCTGTGATCACTCCTTTTTTTATACAAACTCTATTGACAAAGGTCTTTCCCTATTTGTTAGTCTTGTGCCAGCTTAAGAAATTATCAAGCTTTTCTATTAAAGAATCAGAGAAAGGAGGAAAGGATTATGAAGAAGGCTTTATTGTTTTTGCTTTGTCTCTCCTTCCTGGTTATCACCCTGGCAGGGACTGCATACAGCTGGCAGGGGAGGATGGGGGGTATGGGTGACCCGTACGGACTGCTCTCGGATGAGTCCGATTTCCTCATCCATCCCGCAAAGATCGCCAAGGGAGAAGGGGTCAGGTTCTACGGCAATTATCGGTTTACCTACAACGATGTGATGAACTGGGATTTTGACGTCGATTATTTCACTCCCGCCAGCGTCCTTGTGGATTGGGATTACCTTGACATGGCCGGTGCTGAGATGAGGCACGATGTTCTGGTGGGCGCTGCCTTTCCCCTGGGGACGGGGAGGATGGGGCTCTTCTTTACCTACGAGGGCATGAGGGGCGCCTACGACGGGGATTGGGAAGATGCGACACCTCCAGCCTGGACAGCTGACGCAGGGAACGACCTGGATGCATTCGCCCTGAGCCTCTTCTATGGCCTGCCGGTAGGCGGCCTCAACCTGGGGGGCGAGGTCCAGTTCGCCTACCGCGGGGAAGAGCAGAATAATTATGCGTATCAGAACGATCTGAGCCTTGCATTCTCAAATGATGAGCTATTTGGTGGATTCTTCGGGTTTTTCCCCTATGACTCCCAGTATTGGGAGACCCTGCTCAAGGGTTCTCTCGAGGGGGCCATCGGCCCTGCGGATGTCGAGTTTACCCTGCGAGGCGGCTATATCTTCGCCGGAGACAACGGGTGGGAATATGAGTTTCAAGCACCGGTGGGCAACCCTATGAATGGGTGGGACCTGGACGGCGGTGTGGATGGCTGGCGCATCGGCGGCGACCTCTGGGTGCGTCATCCCTTAAGTGACGGCCTTGTGCTCCCGTTCCTCGTGAGGATCGACTACCAGACCAAGACCAGGGACGGTGACGGAGGAGGGACGTATGGATGGACCGGTGATCAGGTAGATTACGAAAATCAAGAGCGGAGCTTTGCGCTCACGGCCGGTGGCGGCCTGGATAAGGAGCTTAATGCGGGAACGAGGGTCGCCGGCGGTCTCTACTACAACTACCTCCAGCGTAACAACACCTTTTCCTGGCACGATGCGTGGGCCAACGGTGTAGATTGGGATGCGCAAGATCTTACTATACCGGATCTCAACGAGCACCAGGTCATGCTGAGGCTTGCCGGGGAACATGAGATTTCTCCAACGGTGGCCCTGCGAGCAGGGTTAAACCTCTTCTACGGCTGGGTGCAGTGGGAGGGAGACTATTACTATTATCGACTAGTGCGTGGTATCTTTACACAACAAGATGCTGGTCTCTCCATGGATGGCTATCACTGGGGGATCGGGGCCTCGGTGGGAGGCACGGTGCGATTTAATGGTTTCGCCCTGGAGCCCTTCGTCAACGCTGGTTACCAACAACTGCGTCTGGACGGCGATGGGGATTGGTATACGAATGGAGTACTCATTAACCTCCTTGAGGGAGAATCCGCCCGCAGCGAGTGGTACATAGGCGGAGGCTGCTCCTTCTTGTTCGATCTACCGTAACCGTTTTTTGCTGGATTCTCAGGGCGGGGGAAACCCCGCCCTTTTTATATTGGAAAGGGGCCAAGGGTTCGAGGGTTCAAGGTTTCGAAATAGGTGGGCCTAGATCAATCTGATCCCTTCTGACTTGATCTTTCTAACGAGCGAGCTCCTCTCTTCATCAAACTCATCTTGAACAAAGCAGACAACCTCCAACAGCGAATTATATTTTTGCGCCTCGTGAAAGATCTCAAAATCTTCGTCAAACGCGGAGTCTTCGTCATTGGCTAAATTCCCCAATACGACGGCAAGATCGACGTCGCTATACTCTCGTGCCGCATCTTTGGCAAATGAGCCAAAGAGGTAGGCCTGTTTTACATCGTGCTTCTGATGGATAAGCTTCAGGAACCCATCGGCGATCTTTATTACTTCATCTTTTGACGAAGCCATGCGATAATCTCCTCAGCGAATTCTATAAAATCTCGTGCCACTGATGCTGTAACTCCTTTGGATAACTGATTAAGATCCTCCTTATAACGGGCATTGATGTAGTAATGCGAGAGAAAGTCCAATTTCACCAATTGATCTTCGCCAAGTTCATGGATGACCTCCGCATGTTCAGACAAACGCCGAAGGTTATGTATAGGAACAATTTCCTTGCTTCGGTGCGCAAGGAATGCCTTAAAGCCCTTTTCAAGGGCCTGCTGACACATAAATACCACATAAATGAAACGTCCGGCCTGGGACATGGCCTTTGCTGTTTCCATGTCATAATCCACACGCTCAAGCCACTTTTGTGAGATCTCTGACCCCATAATCCGAGCCTTACACTATCATGATCGAGGTAAAAGAACAAGGGAGCAAACGAAACGGGCAGATCGTCACATTACCTACCACCTGAGAGAATTAGGAGGGACCATTAAGGGATCTCTGCAAAAAAAACCTTCAGGTCTACTGCACCCGCCAGGTCGTCCCTTTGGATGTGTCCTCCAGAACAATCCCCTGGGAGGCGAGGTGGTCCCTGATTTCATCGGCCCGGGCCCATGCCTTCGTCTTGCGGGCCTCATTCCGCTCCGTGATCAATCCTTCAATCTCTTTTTCTGAGAGTGTAAGGGCCTCAGTTCTGCGTACCCTTTCGGCCTCCAGGAAGGCGCGTGGATCATCCTGGAATATGCCCAGGACTTCCCCTACCACAGCGAAGGCCTCTCTCCCCTTGTGGAGGACCTGGGGGGCATGAGAAGAGGGCTTCTGGAGGAGACGGTTGAGATCATGGCTGAGCTCAAAGAGGGCGGCAATTGCCACGGCGGTGTTGAAGTCATCATCCATGGCCTCCGCAAATTTATCGGTGAACTCCTCCGCTTGCCGATAGACCGCCATCTCCTCCGGAGAAAGCCCTTCAGGTACTGGTTCATGTGTTTTGTCTTGAGCAATAACCTCATCAATCCCCGCTAAGGTCTGATAGAACCGCTCCAGGTTTCCGCGGGCCTCCTCCATCCCCTGGCTGGAAAAATCGATAGGGCTGCGGTAGTGGCGGGAGAGGAGGAAGAGGCGCACCACCTCCGGGTGATGTTCCTTCAGGATTTCTTTCATGGTTAAAAAATTCCCGAGGGACTTGGACATCTTTTCCTTGTCGATGTTGACGAAGCCGTTGTGCAGCCAGTAGCGGACAAAGGGCCTCTCCGTGGCACCCTCGGCCTGGGCGATCTCGTTCTCGTGGTGGGGAAAGATGAGGTCTTTCCCGCCGCCGTGGATGTCGAGAGTATCGCCTAGATATTTCTGGCTCATGGCGGAGCACTCGATGTGCCATCCGGGACGCCCCTCCCCCCAGGGGGATTCCCACGAGGGCTCCCCGGGCTTGGTCGCCTTCCACAGGGCGAAATCAAGGGGGTTGCGCTTCTTCTCATCCACCTCCACCCGCGCCCCGGCCTGCATCTCATCCAGGCTCCTCTTGGAGAGCTTGCCGTACTCGGGAAAGCTCTCCACCGCATAGTAGACATCTCCTTCCACTTCGTAGGCGTGACCTTTTTCTATAAGGCGCTGTACCAGAGCGATCATGTCGGTGATGTGCTCGGTGGCCTTCGGTTCAACGGTCGGCTCCATCAATCCCAATGCCCCCATATCGGTATTGAACTCCTCGATGTACCTCGCCGCGATCTCCTCTGTGCTGACGCCTTCTTCCTGCGCCCGTTTGATGATCTTGTCGTCCACATCAGTAAAGTTGCGCACGTAGGTCACTTCATACCCCTTGTACAGGAGATATCGATAGATCACGTCGAAGACCACGACGCTGCGGGCATGGCCGATGTGGCAGAGATCATAAACCGTGACCCCGCAGGCATACATCCCGATCTTCCCCTCCTGCAGGGGGACAAGCTTCTCCTTTTTCTTGGTCATGGTATTATGGACGCGCAACGCCATTGTTTCAGTCTTCTATTTCAAAACCTGAGCGAGCCGCTCCAGGATCACTCCCTTCCCCAAGAGGGGGAGTATATTCTTCAGCTCCGGTCCTTCTATCCTGCCGGTGAGGGCCGCTCTGATGGGTGCAAAGAGTTTCTTTCCCTTGAGTCCGGTCCGCTTTTTGAGTTCGGAGACGATCTGGGGAAAATCATCTTCATGCACCCCCTCCAAACCTTTCACAACCTCCTCCATGGCCTTAACCACCTGGAGGGCCCTATCCTCTGCGAGGACTGCTCGGGCCTCTTCATCCACTGAAAACTCCTCCGGCAGAAAGATGGGGAGATATCCCCTGATCTCGGCGAGGGTCTCAATATTGTCTTTGACTGCGTCCATTACTTGAACCAGCCATCGATCATCTACCTTTTTGAGGGGGAGATCCTGGAGGAAGGGTCGGACAAGTGGCAATATCTCCTCACCCCCCATGGTGCGCAGATGGCTCCGATTCAGCCAGCGCAGCTTCCCTAAGTCGAATGTCGCAGGGCTCCGTGCAATCCCCTCCAAGGAAAATTGTTTGATCATCTGTTCCCACGACATGATCTCCTCACCGCCGGATATCCCCCCACCGAGGAGGGCGAGATAATTTGTTACGGCCTGGGGGAGAAATCCTTCTTCCCGGTAAGCCCGAACTGAGGTCGCCCCATACCGCTTGCTCAGCCGCTCCCCTTCAGGCGCTACTAAGAAAGGGTGATGGGCAAAACTGGGGAGGGCAAACCCAAGGGCCTCATAGAGGAGGATCTGCCGGGGGGTATTGGGGAGGTGGTCTTCCCCGCGGATGACGTGAGTGATCTCCATCAAGGCGTCATCCACCACGGCGGCGAAGTTATAGGCCGGCCTGCCATCGGAGCGCATGATGACGAAATCCTCGAGAAGATCGTTCGCAAATACCTTCTTCCCATGTATGATATCGTGCACGATGGTGGCACCTGCCGGGATCATAAAACGCAGCGAGGGCCGCCTTCCCTCGTTTTCAAACTCCCTGACGTGCTGGGGGGAGAGTCCTCGGCATTTTCCGAGGTAGCGGGGCCGCTCCCCTTTGGCCAGCAGGTGTTTGCGCACCTCGGCCAGTTCTTCGGGTGTGCAATAGCATGGATAGGCCCTTTCTTCCTTTAAGAGCCGTTGGGCGTACTCGTGATAGATTGCATCCCGTTCGGACTGACGATAGGGGCCGTGCTTACCTCTAGTCCCTGACCCCTCGTCCCACTCCATTCCCAACCACCGCAGGTCCTCCATAATGGCGGCCTCGGCAGCGGGATCATGCCGCTCGACGTCGGTATCCTCAATCCTGAGGATGAAGGTGCCATCATGTTGCAGTGCGAAGAGTTTGTTATAGAGGGCAGTTCTGGCGTTCCCGATGTGCAACAAGCCGGTCGGGCTCGGGGCAAACCGAACTCTCACCCCCTCCTTCATCTCCCCTCCACGAGGGCTACGGCATAGGCGGCTATGCCTTCTCCCCTGCCCGCAAAACCCAACCCCTCAGTCGAGGTGGCCTTAACGTTTATCCGTTCTTTTTCCACTCCCACGGTCGCGGCGATCTGATCCTCCATCTGGGGGAGATAGGGCGCCAGCTGAGGGGCCTGGGCCACGATGGTGGCATCGATGTTGGTTATCTTAAAACCTTTCTCCGCTACCATCTCCACAACTTTTTGCAAGAGGAGTAGACTCTTCACATCTTTAAACTGAGAATCAGAGTTGGGGAAGTGCCTTCCGATATCTCCTGCGGAGATGCCCCCTAAGAGTGCGTCGCAGATGGCATGCACCAGGCAATCGGCATCCGAGTGCCCGGCAAGCCCCAGGTGGTAGGGGATCGTTATTCCCCCCAGGATCAAGAGGCGGCCCTCGGTCAAAGGGTGTACGTCATAGCCTATCCCCATCCGAAAGGCTGGGCTTTCCTTCTCAGCCACGCACCTTTCCTTTCCGCACCGAGGGTTCTGCGGAACCAGATTCCTCATCCTTGGGCCGAGCGAAAATCATCCTCCCCGCCGTGGTCTGTAAGACACTGGTGACTACGACATCCAGCTCTTTTCCGATGATCTTCTTCCCCCCTTCCACCACGACCATGGTACCATCGTCCAAATAGGCAACCCCTTGGCCAGGTTCCTTTCCCTCCTTGAGGATCTGGACGTACAAGGTTTCTCCGGGGAGGACAACGGGTTTCAGGGCATTGCTCAACTGGTTGATGTTTAAAACCCTCAACCCCTGAAGCTCGGCCACCTTGTTCAGGTTGTAGTCGTTGGTAATGATCCGCCCGCTAATCCTCTTCGCCAGCTCGATCAGCTTGCCATCCACTTCCTTTACTGACGGAAAATCCTGATCCGATATCCTCACCTCCAGGTCACTGTGCTTTTGTATGCGGTTGAGAATGTCCAGTCCCCTCCTCCCCCGATTCCTCTTGAGGGGGTCAGGGGAATCAGCGATATGCTGCAACTCGCGCAACATGAACTGGGGAATGATGAAGGGACCTTCGATAAATCCTGTTTCACATGCGTCAGCAATCCTCCCATCGATAATGACACTGGTATCAAGGATCTTGGGTATCTCTCCGCGGGGGGCTGTCTTGCTGAGGACTCTCCAGTTGGCCGGGTTAAATTCCTTTCCCTTCCACGCCCCGATCATGATCCCGATATATCCCGTCAGGATATAAATGAAGGGGTAGGAAGAGGTCTCCTTCCAACCTGAGGGAAAAAATACTGTGGCGGCCAGGTGGGTGAGAAAAAAGGCCGTTACAAGACCGATGATCCCTCCGACAATCCCTTTCCCCGAGGCACGTTTGATGTTGATCTCTAGAATAATAACCGCCGCGGCCAGCAACCCCCCTCCTAACCCCCCCCAGAGGGGAGCGTAAGATACGCGGATCAACTCTGGCCCGATGTATATCCCGGCGAGGCAACAAAAAACAAACAGGGATATGCGCGCTGCGCTTAAACCTACCCGTCCCATATGACACCTCCTGATCGTACCGTATGGTGGTTGAATTAAATTGTTTCGCTCCGGCAGGATACAGAGAAGGAAATGTAAGACGTTCAACTCGGGTAAGCTGAACCAATAATTCTTACAAGGGAAAAAAATATGATAAGACCGTGCTGTATTTAACTCAAAATGCCTTGGATTTCCTTCCCGACGTCCGCCTCTTCAGCCTCTTTCGAAATGGCCAACTCCTTAATGAGGAGCTTTTGAGCGGTATCCATCAATTTTTTCTCCCCAAAGGAAAGCCCTTTTTCGCCTTTCAGGGAGTAGAGTTCTCGGAATACCTTGGCCACCTCAAAGATAGAACCGCTCTGAATCCGTTCCATATAGCCGCGATATCTCTGATTCCACGGCTGATGATTGTTGGGGATTTCCTTGCTCTTCAAGATTTTGTAGACTTCTGGGATTTTATCGGGCCCAATCACCTCCCTCATGCCAGCAGGACCGGCGTTGTCCTTCGGGACCTTGATGGTCATCTGTGTATCAAGGATGCTGAGCACATAGAAGTCTTGCACCTTTCCCCCCATATCCATACTCTCGATGTTCTCGATGGCTCCCACTCCATGACCGGGATAAACGGCGAAGTCCCCTATTTCAAACATCTCCTCCCTCCCTCCTTTTCTTCCTCGTTCCCCTCTATTACCCCTCCTCGGATTATGCGGTATGCGGTGCGGTTAGCTTTGGGGGAGCGGCTTCACCACGGCGTTCACCTGAACCCTGCCCCGTATGACCTGAGCTACAGCAGCATCCACACCGAACAACTTGGAAACCTGTATCCTTCCAATAGGACTTGCCCCAGCGACATCTCCAGCAGAATATACCTCGAAGAAATCTCCCTTTTTGAGACCCGTCCGATTCCCGGCATTCAGATAGACCGTATTCCCTTCAACTAAGGCGATGCGCGTGAGCCAATCCATCCCCTGTATTTCACTGACAAGCTGAGCAAGGATTTTGTCCACGGCCAAATCGACCGCCCTGTATTTTGCCCTCTCCTCACTCAACTCCCCAAATTCCTCACTGCCGCCGAGGGGATTGGTGGCAACAAATTCCCGCACAATCCGTCCCTGGCTGGTATCGATAAATTTCACGGCTACCCGCACAATGGCCATGGAGATTTTTTCATATTCAGTTGGATTTGTCGTGGTCACGAAAGGACCATGCACCGTTCCCACAATGACCCCCTGAACTCCCAAGGTCTTGTTGAGCACTGTGGTCTTGGATGGGTTTGTGAGATCCTGAGTGCTCAGTCCTGATCTGGCGAGGGTAAGCCTTACCATCTCCCGATCTACCACCTGGGAGGTAAAGACCTCGTCGTCCATCTTCTGTGCCAATCTGTCCGCTATGATCTCCCCAAATTTTTCAAGGGTAAACTGAGTGCGGTCTTCAAAGGGAAGAATGGCTATTTTGCGTTTAAGGTAAGGATGTTTGATGGTCCGGGTGGTAACGGGAGGGGGTTCCTGTACTTCCTGCTCCTGAACCGCTGGCTCCTGTGCTGCTACGACCTCTCCTTCTTGTGTCGCTCGTTCTACCCCTTGCGTTTCTTCCCTCGTCACCCGCTGTGTCTCAAGGGGTAACGGCTCGACCTCTCCGGCTAAATATCTGTCCACCATAACATACTGGAATTGTACGTTCCCCTGCTCGTCTGTTCCTGACGGGACCTTGAGGTATTTCTCCCCGTCGATGATATAGATATCTTTGTCCGATAATTTGGCCGCCTCCTCCTTGGTATACGGGGAACGTTCTCTCTTCCAGGGTAGGATAGAGCATGCCATCAAAGAGGTCAGGAAGAGTGGGAGCAGCAATCCAATGATTGCCCTATATCGCACCATTCGATTGTTTGGCATAGATATACGTATAACAGAAAGCGCGACGAAAAGCAAGGGGAAATCTTTATCTTCCCCATTATGCAAACTTTATGGTTCGGTTTGTCCCATTTATAAGCCAGGTCTTTTTGTTGACAGGGAAATCCCTTCAGGGTACAATTCAAATCATCAATTTGTACCCAGAAAACAATGTTAAAAAAGATTTTATTGCCATTAATCATTGTTGTAGCATTAAGCGCTATCGTCTCTGCACAGGGTGGGTTTATCTATCTCCTCAAGGTCGATGGGATCATCAATCCCGCCTCAGCAGGATATATCGTCAAGGGCATCGATAAGGCGGAACAGGAGGGGGCTTCTTGTCTGGTTATCCAGATGGACACCCCCGGGGGGCTCATGGAATCGATGCGCTCCATAGTGAAGCGCATCCTCACCGCCCAGGTCCCCATCATCGTCTATGTAGCACCGAGCGGCTCCCGCGCTGGATCGGCAGGGGTCTTTATTACCTTGGCAGCCCATATCGCCGCCATGGCTCCCGGAACCAATATCGGTGCGGCCCACCCCGTACAGATGGGCGAAAAGGAAATAAGCAAGGAAATGGAGGCAAAGATCCTCAACGATACTGTCGCCTATATCCGGACTATTGCCAAGCAGCGGGGAAAAAATGAGGAATGGGCCGAAAAGGCGGTAAGGGAGAGCGTCTCGGCGCAAGAGGATGAAGCCTTGAAGTTGGGCGTTATTGATCTTGTATCCCCCAGTTTGGAGGACCTTCTCAGCAGGGTGGATGGCAGGGAGGTGGAGATCTCTTCTGGAAAAGTTATCCCCCTCAAGGTCAAAGGTGTGGAGGTCAAGAATATAAACATGTCCTTTCGGGATCAGCTCCTCTCCATCATATCGAATCCCAGCATCGCCTACATCCTCCTCATGTTGGGCTTCTACGGACTCCTCTACGAGCTCGCCAGTCCAGGAGCGATCTTTCCCGGTGTCATTGGGGGAATATGCCTTATTCTGGCCTTTTTCGCCTTTCAGATGCTTCCCATCAACTATGCGGCGGTCGCCCTGATCCTTTTTGGAATCATTCTGTTTATCGCGGAGATCAAGATTACCAGCTATGGGATGCTCTCCGTTGCAGGGGTAATCTCACTCCTCTTGGGGTCCATCATGCTCATCGATAGCCCCGCGGAATTTTTGAGAATCTCTTTTATCAAAGTCGTTCTGCCCGTGGTGCTTGTCAGCGCCGCCTTCTTCCTCTTTGCCCTCATCATGGTTGTAAGGGCCCACCGCCGCCGTCCCACCACCGGCAGAGAGGGTTTGGTCGGCGGAAAGGGGGTCGCAAAGACGGATTTGAAGCCTGAAGGCGTCGTGGAGATCCGTGGCGAACTGTGGAATGCGGTGGCTGAGGAAGGAATCAAGGCTGGTGAGAAGATACAGGTGAAGGAAGTGGAAGGAATGAAGGTAAAAGTAATAAAGATATAAATAGAGAGAAGGAGGAAAATTATGACCGCTTGGATATTTATCATTATTCTACTTTTTATCATCTTGTCCGCCGCCATCAAGATCTTGAGGGAGTACGAGCGGGGAGTTATCTTCAGGTTGGGGAGGCTCGTAGGGACCAGGGGACCAGGGCTCATTGTCATCTTTCCGGGGATCGAAAAGATGGTGAGGATGAGCCTGAGGACAGTGGTCCTGGATGTCCCCCCCCAGGATGTCATCACCAAGGACAACGTCTCCATTAAGGTAAACGCGGTGATTTACTTTAGGGTGATGATTCCGCAGGACGCGGTGGTCCAGGTGGAGGATTTTCTCTATGCCACCGGTCAGTTGGCCCAGACCACCCTGCGCAGCATCGTGGGGCAGGCGGAGCTGGACGAAATCCTGGCGGAGCGGGAGAAGATCAACCACCGACTCCAGAACATCCTCGACAAGCAGACAGACATGTGGGGGATCAAGGTGTCCATGGTGGAGATCAAACACATCGACCTCCCCCAGGAGATGCAGCGGGCCATGGCGAAGCAGGCCGAGGCTGAGAGGGAGCGGAGGGCCAAGGTCATCAACGCCGAGGGGGAATTTCAGGCTGCTCAGCGGCTTAAAGAAGCCGCTGCTATCATCCAGAAGTACCCCGTGGCCTTGCAACTGCGGTTTCTGCAGACCCTGCGTGAGGTGGCTGCCGAGAACAACTCGACTACCCTCTTTCCGATACCCATCGACCTCTTTGAGCCCTTTCTCAAAAAGGTTATCGGCGGGAAGGGGAAATAATTAAGGTGCCTTGATCCTGTCGCTCCTATGGATTGGACCGTGAGGGGCGACACTATAATGGTGTGATCACAATCATTTGCGCGGACCCAAAGAAAGGGGAGGCGACGGATATTCGCCTCCTCTTTTTTTCTTTATTCTCCCGTCCCTCTTCCTTCATCGCCAACGACCTTATGCCTTATTAAGGAACTGGAGAAGGAGAAGGCCATCCGATTTCTGACCCCCTCGCGGTCTGACCTCTTCCCACTACCCATATCCTCCAGCTAGGGAAGAACATATCGGATACGGCTGCAAACTGTCCTTGACGGGTAAAGGTCCGCCAGAATACTCTTGAGCTTCTCCTCATATCGTGCTATCTTTACAATCAAGAACCAAAAGAAATTCAGCAGTGGTTTTCATGACTGTTGAGGGAGATTAATGTAAAGAGGGCCTTCGATAGGGGAATGAGGGTCTAGGGCAATGCTGTTGTGTCAGGAGATGAGAGCGGGATGGCAATAACCATGAGGGAGGGGAGTGAAACAAAGCATAAGCAGGAGGTTTCACAGAGGACATGAAAGATTATAAAAAGGCCTACCGGACCATTATGGATGATCACTTCCCCCAGGACATGGTTATCACCTTTGGAGACCAGACACTCATCTATCGTAAGCGCACCTGGAAGATCCCCGATGAGGGGAGCGGCGAGCTTATCGAGAAGGGGCTACGATATGGTGAGAATCCCGGGCAGGAGGCTGCCCTTTATGAGTTGGTCAACGGGAATGTGGTTCTCGGTGACTGTCGGTTCATTGAACCGGGCAACGGCCTGCTCAGCGCCATTACCGAGAATGATATGCTGCAATCGGGCAAACACCCGGGCAAGACCAATCTGACCGATGCCGACAATGCCCTGAATATCCTAAAGTTCCTCACCAAAAAACCCGCCGTCTCCATTATGAAGCATAACAATCCTTGCGGTGTTGCTTACGGGGAGACCCTGGCCGAGGCATACGACAGGGCCAATATGGCCGACCGTATAGCCGCCTTTGGTGGATGTGCGGCCTTCAATCGCCCGATTGACAAGACCACTGCTGAGATGGTGAACCAGAACTACGTGGAGGTAGTGGTGGCTCCTGACTATGAAGAAGGAACCCTGGAAGTCCTAAAAAGGAGAAAGAACCTCAGAATCATTAAGATAGGACGTATGGAGGGACTAGAGCGGTATCAGACCCTCAGGTTTGTCGATTTCAAATCCCTTATAGACGGCGGGATCATCGTTCAGCAGTCTTCCCTGAATGCCATTGCTTCGCCCGATGACTTTAAACCGGCCGTTGCCTTATATCAAGGCACGGAGTATCGGATCGTCAGGCCTCCTACTGAGGCTGAATATGAGGATATGCTCTTCGGCTGGTGTGTAGAGCAGGGGGTAACCTCCAATTCCGTGCTCTACGTAAAAGACGGGGTCACCGTGGGCATCGGGACCGGCGAGCAGGATCGGGTGGGGGTGGCGGAGATCGCCGTTTTCAAGGCCTATATCAAGTATGCCGACACCCTTTGTTTCCGGCAATACGGGATTCCGTATAAACAGTTGGAACGGGAGATCGAAGCGGGAAAGAGAGATCAGGCACACAAGGAAGAAATCGATCAACAAGTTAAGAAGGAGCGGGGAGGGATCACGGGCTCCATCATGGTCTCCGATGCCTTTTTTCCTTTCCGCGACGGGGTAGATGTCGGGATCAAGGAGGGGATCACGGGGATCGTCCATCCCGGGGGCTCGGACAGGGACTTCGAGTCCATTGAGGCCTGCAATGAGGCCAATCCGCAGGTCACCATGGTCTTTACCGGCCAAAGGGCCTTCAAGCACTGAGCATGGCGAGAACAAAAGATAGACAAAAACTCAAAAGGCTGAAGGATGAGATCGACGCCATGAAACATGGCGGGATCGATCACCAACATCCTAAATTCCAGGAATGGAAGAAAGAGGCGAGGACTACGCTCAAGGCAATGTATGGCGAAGGCTCCCCTATCCTCATGAAGTTTGACGCGTTAGGCTCTCGACGCGGCGAAGATCGGATGTGGGAGGAGGAACATGACATTCGGGGAAGAGGGAAGGCGGCTTTTAAGCAGGACCTGGAACGGGCGCGGGAAATACTCGATGAGGCCTTGGAGGTATCTCACCTCCTCGGCGAGGACGGAACGGGAATGGGTGAGGAGGAGTTCATCAGTACCGTAAGCAAAAAGGAAGCTATCCCTGCGGATAAAGAGACGCCTCCAGAAACACCCGTAGTGACGCCTCCAGAAACACCCCCGGCGACGCCTCCAGAAACACCCGTAGAGGCGCCTCCAGAAACAACAGCATCGACAGTTGCAGAAACACCCCCAGCGAAGCCTCCGGAAACACCCCCACAGATTGCTCCTGAGGCAGCACCACAGGTATCAACGAAGCCCCTACCGCAGGTGCCCATCGCGGAAGTGAGTGAGCGGAGACGAGAAGAGGATATTGCGGAGCTGCTTCACGAGTTAGAGAAGGACAAAAAGGATCTCGAGAAAGTACAGGCGACCCTCGAGGAAGCCTTGGAAGGGATTAGCGCCCGCAGCGAGGAAGATAGGCTCGAGGAACTCATCCAACAGTTGGAGGAGCAGATAAAGGACCCCAATGTACAGATGCGCAAGGTGCAGAAGACTATGGAGGAGTTGTTACGGGTGAAGGGGAAAAAGGCCCTCCTGCAGCGTTTGACCCAAGAGACAAGGGATCCTAAAGTCCCGTGGGGTAAAATCAGAGGATTGATGAAAGGGGTATGGGAGATCGACCGGAAGTTCCTCATCGATATCCTTCCGGATCTCTTAGAGGACTAGACAGAGGGATTTTCGGCATATAAACTGTATAAGGGTGCAAGACATCGAGGATTTCAGATAAAAAAGTCTTGTGTCCCGGAAGATTTGTTTAAAGCCTGCCTATAACATTACCCGAGAAAAATTGAAAAGAGTATTGGATGACCACTTAAAAGCCGGATGGCGGCTGTTGCGGCATTATCATCTGGCCCTTCGAGAGCACGAGAGGAATAACGATGGCAAATACCATTAAGATGAAGAAGACTACACCAACAATCACAGGGAGCAACACGGCGATAAGTGCCCTGCCCGTGGTGGTGCGGTGGCTTTCCCTGAAGCCGATAACCCACAGCACAACATTGTAAATAGGGGCAATAACCCACCCCACTAAAGGCACGATCGCGAAAACCTGAGTGCTACCAGTATAGGCCACCACCCTGAAGGTGGCCTCAAAACCCCTCTTCCCCGCCCCCACTATCAAGAGACAGAGATGCAAAACGCCGCTCATTATAAAGAGTCCGATGGCAATCAGAATGGGAAGAAAGATAGCGTATATGATGATAAAGGTAGTCTGGAAAAGCTGAAAACCTCCCCCCATCCCTTCCATGCCTTCCATCTCGGGAAAACTTCCCATAGGATTGAACAAGGTAACTTGTAAGAGGATGGCGATCAGTGCCCCCACAAAACCCAAGATGACCCCATAGAAAAGGGGGGGTGCAAGTCCGCTGCTCACAGGCATCTTTCTAAAAAATGCGGTGGGGGCAAAGAGAACTTCTTTTATAGTCCTAAAAAAGGCGGTGAAAAACCCGAGGCTGGCCATATCTTCCCAGGGGGTGGAACCTTCTGGTTCATCGATCGGGGTGCCGATGATCCGTTGGACTTGGGGACCCTCGGCAGCGGGGCCGGCAGCGCCGGGGGCAGCAGCCTCAACTCCCGGGGGCTTGACTGTATCCTGATATTTCAAAACCTTCGAGATGATCACGCCGCACTTGACACATTCATCCGTCTGCTCCTGCACATACCCGCACTGAGGACATTGAAGCATCTGCGGCTCTGTCTCTTTTGTCTCTTTGGATGCAGCCGTCTCCGGAGTTTCAGGAGGGGGAGTTTTTGCCTTAACGGGGATGACCTGAGGCTCTCGATCAAGAGGCTGAGGACCACCTTCCTCTTTTGCTTGCTGCCCTGTCCCTGCCTCCTCAGGAGAAGGAGAACTTTCCTCTGTTTGTTGCGGTTCCTCTGACACCGCTTCGATAAGATCTACCTGTACCTTCCCCCCGATGGCTTCGAGCACTTGTTTATACTTTTGGGCCTCTGACTCGGTAGCCCCTTTTTTGATCACAACAGGGACCATCTTCATCATCCTGGTAACGGCCTCATCGTCAAGCTTAAAGCGATCTTTCAAGCCCGCTGCCAGCTTGCTTACCGTAGGGAGGTCGTTTTGAACAGGCCCTAAAAAGGTGACTTTATACCGTGCCTCTTGCTCGTCGCTCAAAACCCTCTCCTCATTACCGTGTTGTGCACAACGTGCACCCCGTGCATCCCCCATTAAAACATGTTGGGTGCCATCTTTCAACAAAAGAGACCACAAGGGAGAATGGCATACATATCCTTTTAAAACGGCTCGTTAGCAAAAAGAGGGCAGGGAAAGGGGTATCCCTCTGGTCCTCGATGCCCTACCGTGTCCGTGCTATGGATAAAAATTGTCACGGTATTACCTCAAAGGCCCACGTCGCTGAGGCATCCTCCCCCTTTATGTTATCGTGTAAGATCACCTTGAAGAGATATTGCCCCGGTTGAATTTCAGCCAATGTCAGTTGATTGACGCCAAAGATGTCGAGCCGAGGTGAGCTGGTTTGGGAATGAATCTCGAAGGCTTTCTCTTTCTTGAACACCTCCTGCTGTTGTTCGTTGAGGACGAACATATCTTCTGTGAGCCATATTTCATATGTGCCTTCCGCCTTGTTGGTAGCAGGATTTTGTGGTTCCACATAGAACAAGATGACGTCTCCAGCTTTCACCTTATTATCGGGTAAGGGTTCATAAGAACCATAACCCGTCACCGTGGAACACGCAACAAGGGTGCCAATGCCGAGAGGATACTGGTTTTGGAGACTAACAATCCTTTCTTTCAGCAGCGTAACATCGGTTTCCTGAGCAAAGGCGAAAGGACTTGCCACAAGCATCAATAAGATCAGACTTACCGATAATCGCCGTGCCCTCATGATAGTTACCTCTTAACATCGAAACATATCAATTGGTTGGACGAAAGTCAACAAGTAAATGGCACAAGGGGAGATTGTGTCTGCTCGACGGGTAACGATACCGTGTGCGTGACTATCAAACAAATTCCCCCTGCCTGTGTTGTATGTTCCAGAGGAGGGGGATATGAGTATTATTGTAGTACCTTGCCTACGTCTGCTCATAAGCAATTGACGGCAAGGCTTCTATGCTACGCTTTTCAGTTTTTCCTGAAGTTTCTCAGTGAATTCCTTTTCAACGTCCTTTGCCTTGGCCCTCATGATCCTGTCACCAAACATGGCCATCTTCCCCACGATAGCCACATCCGCCTTGTAGGAGACCTCAACCTCACCGCCGCCGACTTCCTTAAAATCTACAACAGTCTTTTGCTTCATGTGACCAAGCTTCGTGATGTCCTCTCCTTCACCTTCCACTTCCAGATGCGTAGGTGGTTCTAGCTTGGTGAGGACATTTCTGAAGGAGAGCTTTACTTTTATGGGGCCTACCCTTTGTTTCACGACCGCATCATAGGTCTTGTCATCGATCTTCTCAATCTTCTCGGCACCGGGAACACAGGCACCCAGCGTCTCCGGTTCGAGAAGCATGTCCCACAGTTTCTGTATGGGCGCCTTCACCGAAAACTTTCCCTCTATAATCATAACAATCTCCTCTCTGAGTAAAATAAATGATCTTCTTAAGCCTTCTGGCTACATCTTACAGCTTACTTTTTACCCTGGGCCTTCTCGATGTACTCGGCCAGTAGTTCATAACTCTTATTGCCCGGTGTTGTTGCCTGCTCAATCAAAAGATCTATGAAAGACAAGCCCTGGGCGTCAACCCACTCCTTATGTGCTTTATCCCCCGTACCGAACATATGTCTGGCACAATCTATCGCACTTCCTGTTTTTGCGTGTTTTCCGCATACAGGACATATGACTGGTGCTTTCTCGCTCATGGTGTCCCTCCTCTTATTTCTTCTTCCCGGCTTTTTCTTGCTCTTTCTTTTCCTTCAGAGCATTGAGAATCATCTCAGGCCGGATGGGGTTTTCCTTCATCTGTACGCCGAACCGGTGAAAAATGGCGTTGCCGATCGCGGCGGCGGTCGGGTTGGTAAGGCCCTCGCCTGCCTCCTTGGCCCCGTACGGTCCTTCCGGCTCGTACGTGTCAATCTCGGCCACAGCCGTTGGGGGCATCTCTGTGGCCCGGATCATGTGGTAGTCAACCAAGTTCGGGTTCATCAGCATACCGTCCTCAAAGGGCATATACTCAAGGTACCCGTAGCCGGCAGCCATGGAAAATGCACCCTCGAGCTGACCGATCAGGCCGAGGTGGTTGATGGGCTGCCCGCAGTCGTGGGCCGTGAGGCTGTCGATGAGCCGGATCTTGCCCGTCTCCTCATCGATTTCAACCTCCACCCCTTGCAGCATATAGCTGTATGCGGGGGAGATCATGCCCTTTCGGTGAGGCGTATAAAAACCCCTGCCGACGATCTTCTGACCTTCTTTGCCGCGGAGCGCTATCCTTACCAGTTCACTGTAGTCAACACCCCTTTCCGGACGGGCAACGTTGTGCACCCATCGGTCTTTTATATCCAAGTCGTACACAATATTAAGACCGGTTTTGCTTACTATGTGTGCATGCGCGTAGGCAAACTCGAGAAGCTGTTTCTTCGCATCCTCTGCGGCCATCTTCACGGCATTACCGGTCATGAGGGTCTGTCTGGAGCCCCATGCACCCAGATCCGGAGGGCAGTGGTCCGTGTCGCTGGCGTGTAACTTGATATCCTCCATCTTCACGCCCAATGTCTCCGCGCAGATGATGGCCAGCGTCGTGTTGGAGCCCTGGCCCATGTCCTGGGCGCCGACATGCAGTTCTACTGTTCCATCCTGATTGATGGTAACCATAGCAGCTGAGAATGCGTAAGGGGTATCAAACCAATTGAAGATACCGCCGGTCATGAAGCCGCAGGCGGAGATTCCGATGGCCCTGTTGTCAGGCAGTGTGCCTTTATCCTTGATCCACTTCTGGATCTCGTCGTAGCACTGATCGATGCCGCAGCTTCCGATGGTCGCCTGACCGGGGACTTCATAACCGGGATAATGGGAGTTCTTCCGCCTCATCTCAATGGGGTCGAGGCCGAGGTCAGCCGCAATCCATTCTATTTGTTGCTCCGATGTAAACATTGCCTGCGGAGCTCCGAATCCTCTCATCGATGTAGAGGGTAATGTATTGGTATATACTCGGTAACCGTCAAAGCGGTAGCCCCTCCACCGGTACGGGAATGAGTGGAAGAAACCGGTGAGGTACAGGGCCGTTGCCCCCATGCCGGTGTATGCGCCGCCGTTGGTGAAGACCTTGGCTTCCCGCGCCAAGAAGGTCCCGTCCTTCTTCACCCCGGTCCGTACGTAGTAGAACATCGGGGTCCGACGCTTTGAAGCGATGAAGTCTTCTTCTCTGGTGTAGATGATCTTAACCGGTCTGTTGAGCTTCTTGGAGAGCACGGCGCTGCAAAAGATCGCCCCGTCGAGCTCGAACTTGCCGCCGAAGGCACCACCAACGTAGCGAGAGATAACCCGTATATCACCTTCCCTCATACCGAGCACGCCGGCCATGAGCGCCTGCAAGTAATAGGGAGACTGGTTAGAATGGTAAATGGTGAGTTTTCCGTCCGGCGTGTAGTCCGACACTGCCGCGCGGGTCTCCATAGACACATGGTGCTGGCCGCCGACCTTGAACCAGTCCTCCCGTACATACTCTGCCTCTTCGAAGGCCGCATCCGTGTCGCCCCATTCAATATGCCGGGTAACGTTAATATTACGCTCAAAGCCTTCATGGATTTCAGGCGCCTCTTTCTTAATCCCTTCCATTGGTTCGTAAACCGCGGGCAGCACTTCGTAGTCGACCTCGATCAGGTCAAGGGCCTGCTCCGCAATGTCTTCCGTTAATGCCGCTACCGCTGCAACAGGCTCACCGATGTAACGCACCTTATCGACAGTGAGAACCTGCTCATCGCAGAGATCTTGGTAGCGCCGCCAGATACCCTGCTTGACGCCCAAGGTATCCTCCTTGCCTGTCACCACACCGACCACGCCGGGAAACTCGAGGGCCTTGCTGTAGTCTATCTTGAGGATCTTCGCATGGGGATGCGGGCTGCGCAGGATCTTGCCGTAGAGCATGTTGGGCAGCGTCACGTCGAAGGTATAGGTCGCCCTTCCGGTAACCTTTGCAAAGCCATCTATATTATGAACATGGGTATTAATGACTGAATATTTATTGTTATCCATTATTACTCCTCCTTACTTGTATTCGCCTTTGGCCGTCGCATCTATAGCCCTAACGATGCTGTTGTAACCCGTGCACCGACAGATATTCCCCTCAATGCCTTCTCTGATCTCCCATTCGGTCGGATTCGAGTTTTCGTCGAGAAATGCCTGCGCCGACATAATCATGCCAGAGGTGCAAAAACCACACTGAAAGGCGCCATGGTCAATGAATGCCTTTTGGATAGGCGCCAGTTCTCCGTTTTTTTCCAGCCCCTCAATAGTAGTTACCTGTGCACCCTCAGCCTGCATGGCGAGTATTGAGCATGACTTCACAGCCATACCGTTCAGCATGACCGTACATGAACCGCAGGATACCGTGGAACATCCCCTCTTGGTCCCGGTCAGACCTATATGGTCTCTGATTACCTCTACCAACAAGGTTTTCGGGTTTATGTACAGTTCATATGGTTGTCCATTTACGGTGAGCGTTAATAATTGCTTTTCCATTATGCAAGACCTCCTTTCTCAATTACCCTTTGGCTTGTTCCCAGGCTTGTTTCAGCATCCTCTTGGTCAGCACGCCCAGCAAATGCCTTCTATGCTCCTCAGACGCATGAATGTCTGAAACAGGCTCACAGTCTTGTGATGCTATGGCGCCCGCCTCGGCAAACAGTTTTTCGTTGTATGCTTTGCCAATCAATAATTCTTCAATCTTTTTCACCCGTATCGGTTTCGGGCCGGCATTGCCAAGCACAACCCTGGCGTCCTTACAGGTTCCACCGCCGTTGAGCGTCACTGCGGCAGCAACCGCCACCATGCCTTGATCGCTTTCAAGGAGGTTGAATTTCTGATATGCGGCGCCTGTCTTTGCCTCCAGCGTCGGCACCTGGACTTCCAGTACGACTTCTCCCTCCTCTAAGGCCGTTTCAAAGAAATCTACAGAAAAATCTTCCAGCGCCATGGTCCTCTCGCCCTGTGCGCTCCCCACTTTGATGTTCGCATTCAAGGCCATCAACACAGGACAAGGGTCTCCTGAAGGGTCGGCATGGGCGAGGTTGCCGCCGATAGTACCCCAGTTTCTCACCTGGATTGACGCGAGCTTGTTCTCCATGGCCACGAGGATAGGGTAGTTTTTCTTGATCACGTCGGATGTCTCAATGGTATGGTGCGTGGTCGTGGCGCCGATCTTCAGACCTGCCTTGGCATCAAACTGAATGTAGTCAAGTTCCTTGATGTGTTTAATGTCAACAAGATAGTCAGTAACTAACAATCCCTGCCGCATGATGATCAAGAGAGACTGTCCCCCGCAGATCACCTTGCACTCATCCTTGTGCTCTTCAAGCATGGTGAGCGCTTCCTTCAGAGAGCTGGGTTTAAGGTACGTAAAATCGTGTATCATCCTTCTCTCCTTTCTACTAATTCTTCAACATTGGAAATACAGCTTGTGGGCTGAGGGTTAATAGAGGCCGCCAAAAATTTGCCGCTATCCGGCCCTTCGGCCCGACGCTGACCCCGCGGGCCTTCCCTCTCCGAGTGTTCATGGTAAAGTTTTGAAAAAGACATGCCGCAGTGTCTTCCCCTGAAGAGGGGGCATCCCACACAGTTCCTTCTTGAAAAAGGACATACTTTTTTCTCCTTCGCCATCAGATCTCCTCCTTTATCTCTCTTGCTGAAGGAGGCAACCACTCAGTAAGGTTACCTCTAGTAATGATATATACCTCCACAAAAGTCAAGCCTCTTGTCAATGGCCCTGTCTCAGTCCTTTTGTTCAATAAATAGGTCGTCATTTCCAAAAAATATAGCCCCTTGTATAAACCAAATATACCAACCGGTAGGTATAATTATGTGAAAATAAGCTAACCACAACCCATCATATTTGTCAATCTTTTTTTTGAATTGTCACTCAGGAAAGGGGGGAAAGATATCTCCTGAATAAGAAAGCTGAAAACAAGGGGGTCGTGGCCGATAAAGCTGGCACGGAATTGCACGACATCTTACATACATCCCTCTATAATCCTAATAAAAAGGACCATTGCCCCGTATAGAAAAATCTCTCTTCACAACCTACACGTGAAGATCAACCACGCTACCCCACGACAAGAGGTCACCCTGCGCATCTGTCCCGTTGGCAAAACCATTGCCGAGATCAGATGTTGGTGCAAAAATAAACTCATCGATTTCTTCCGAGTTAAAATCACTGATTTGGGGGTGTCTACTTTTGAAGTTTAAACAACAACGCAAAAAAAAGTAGTTGACAAAAACGACGGTTTGTGGTTAATTTGTCACAAGATGTATACCTACCGGTTGGTATATTAAAGGGTATACTTTAACGTCTTAGTTAAAGGACATGACAAGTAATACGGATTCTCAGGAACAACGAAGGGGGTTATAAGATGAAAGACTTTGAATATTTCGACCCAAAAACAGTTAAGGAGGCCCTCCCCCTGCTCTCACAGTATAAAGAAGAGGCCAAGATCATCGCCGGGGGGCAGTCGCTGCTCGTTGTCATGAAGCAGGGAATGCTGACTACCGAATATATAATCGATATCAAGGGCATATCAGATCTCGATTATATCAACGATGATGGAAAGGGTTTACGAATCGGGGCACTGACCTTACATCGAACCATAGAGAAATCACCGATCATCCAGAAGCACTTCATGGTGCTCAGCGAGATGGAGCGAAATCTTGCCACGATCCAGACCCGAAACTGGGGTACGATCGGGGGCAATCTCTGCCATGGTGACCCTGCCGGGGATCCTGCCTCGGTTTTCATCGCATTAAACGCCAAGTTGAAGGTGGCCAGCATGGGCGGGGAGAGAATCATCGACATGGAAGAATTTTCCAAAGATTATTTTGAGGTGGCCCTTGAGCCTGATGAGATGCTCACCGAAATTCAGGTGCCGCCACCGCCGCCCCATACGGGTACTGCCCATGAGAAGCTCATGGTGATGCAAGGGGATCAGGGTGTCACCGGGGCAGCAGTATCAATTACCCTGAAGTCGGGGGACGGCGTGTGTGAGGATGCCCACATAGTGCTCAGCAATGCGGCCTCTATCCCCCTGCGGGCGAGGGAAGCGGAGAAGCGGCTGATAGGCAAGGTGGTAACTGATGACCTGCTTGTTGAGGCTGGCGAGGTGGCGTCCTCGGAGGCTGACCCCCCTGTTGATGTCCACGGCACAGCGGAATACCGGAGGGAGATGATAAAGGTCTTCGTGAGTCGGGCTGCACAAAGGGCCCTGGAACGGGCCACATCATCGTAACGTACTGAAGGAGGTATGGTTATGAAGGGTACACCAAGAGAATTGAAGCTCACGATTAACGGGAAGGTGTATGAGCTCATGGTAAAGCCGAAGACCTTGCTCGTTGACGTGTTGAGGAAGGAACTGAAGCTGACGGGGACCAGGATAGGGTGCCTCAGCAGTTCCTGCGGTGCCTGCACCGTTAACATTGATGGCAAGGCGGTCAGGTCCTGTTCTGTACTGGCGTTACAGGCCAATGGCCGCGACGTTACCACCATTGAGGGGGTGGCGGATGGGGACAAGCTTCACCCTATCCAAGAGGCAATGGTCGAGCACGGAGCAATCGAGTGCGGCTTCTGCACCTCGGGAATGGTCATGTCGGCCAGGGCGCTGCTCAATGAAAACCCCAAACCGACACGGGAGGAAATCAGAGAGGCGATACAGGGGAATCTGTGCGCTGATTCAGGCTACACGAAATACATTGAGGCCATAGAAATTGCATCTGAAAAGATGCAAGGAGGTAAATAGCATGGACGAGAAGCAGGTAGGAGAATATTCCGTTATTGGTAAACCCATACCCAGGGTAGACGCCAGGCTCAAAGCCACTGGCCAGGCAAAATATGCCGCTGATCTTGAAGAGGCTAACATGCTATGGGGCTTTGTAAAGAGGAGCCCTCATGCCCACGCCAGGATACTCAATATTGATACGACTAAGGCGGAGCGGTTACCCGGGGTAAAGGCGGTCATTACCGGCAAGGACTTTAACGGTTTCAAATGGGGCTGGAGCCGACCGACCCGTGATGAGGAGCCCTTGGCTACCACTAAGGTGCGGTATCTGTATGAGGGGGTGGCGGCGGTGGCAGCTATCGATGAGGATATAGCCGAGGAGGCCTGCGATCTCATCGAAGTAGAGTATGAACCGCTTCCCGGCGTCTTTGATCCCTTCGAGGCAATGAAGGAAGGTGCACCCCTGGTCCATAAAGACCGCCCGGGAAATATTTGTGTTGAGTATCACTGGAACTTTGGCGATGTGGACAAGGCCTTTGCTGAATCATACCTCATTCGGGAGGATACGTTCCAGACTCCCCGGATGGCCAAGGGGTATATCGAGCCGCCAGCAGCGCTTGCCCATTGGCCTAATCCGAATCGTGTTGTCTTTCAAGGGGCAAAGGGGAGCCCGTATTTCCCCTATAGAATTCTGGCCAACTGTTTTAATCTGCCCCTGAGTAATGTGCGGATCATAACGCCTTTTATCGGCTGTGACTTCGGCGGCACCAAGAACGACATGACGAATGGTGATTTTTCTGTCGTTATGCTGGCCAAGAAGGCGGGCAGGCCGGTGAAGATTATATCAACACAGTTCGACACGCTCACTACAGACCTGCGGCGCCATCCCATGTGGGTTACCATCAAGACAGGCGTTACCAAAGAGGGCATAATAACGGCTATTCACAACAAGATTGTCTCTGACGGCGGTGCCTACACCCGTATGAGTCCGCTTACCCACTTCCTTACCGGCATCTGCATGGGCCTGCCTTATCATTTGCCTAATTTTAAGCACGATGTTACCTGCTATTTCACCAACAACCCCAGTTCGGCGGCGATGAGAGGACATGGCATATACCATACCCGTTTTGCAGGTGACGTGCAGATGGATATGATGGCTGAGGAACTCGGCATAGACCCGGTGGAAATGAGGATGAGGAATATCATCAAAAACCCTGAGCCCGGCACGATTTACGAGACGATAAACAAGGTCCATGTTGCCACTGCCGGCACGGAGGAATGCCTGCAAAAAGTCGCTGAGGCGGTTAATTGGGAGAAGAGAAAGAATGAAGAGAAAGTAGTAAAGGACAATAAGGCCTATGGTATGGGCTTTGCTACAGGAACCTATCTCAGTGGGACGCAACTGAGTGCTCACAATGCCTGTGCTGCCATCGTACGGGTCTGCGAGGACGGTAGTGTGAACTATCTGACCGGGGCCACCGACGTGGGGCAGGGTTCAGATACTATCGGCAGTGCCTTTGTTGCTGAGGTGCTCGGCATCGGGCTGGAGGACGTCGATATCAAAAGGGTGGACACGGCATTTACGCCTGCTGACCCCGGCAGTTACGGGAGCCGGGTCACGGTGCTTGCCGGCGAGGCCGCGATCAATGCCGCTGAGGACGCAAAGAGACAACTCCTCGAGGTGGCGGCCAAGCAGCTTGGCGTCTTGCCGGATGAGATCGAGCTGAAGGATAAGAAGGCCTTTGTAAAGGCAAATCATGCCAGGAGCATTCCGTGGTTCAGGCTCGTCAGGGCGGCATGTTATGACGCGCCGGGCCGAGTCATCATAGGCCGTGGCCACTCGACGAGAGGGACCGATCTCCATACCCTGGCCGATTTCAGCACCGGCGTGGGCAGCATCGGGACCAATTATAGCTTTACCGCCCAGGCAGCCGAAGTTGAGGTGGATATGGAGACAGGGGTGGTGAGGTGTACCGATAACAGCGTGATAGCTCACGACTGTGGCTTTCCACTCAACCCCCCGGCAGTAGAAACTCAAGTCCTCGGTGGGTCGTATCACCAGGGGGTATCGGCCGCCTTATATGAAGAATGTAAGATGGATAAAGGGCTGACCCTGAACCCCAATTTTGTAGACTATAAGCGCCCTCGCGCGTATGAGGCACCGATGACCGAAGTGTTACACGTGATAACCAATGATCCCTATGGCCCGTTTGGCGCTAAAGAAGCCAGCGAGGGGAGCACCTGTAGCGCTCCACCCGCGATAATCAGCGCAATCCATGATGCTACCGGAGTGTGGATCAAGGACCTCCCGGCACATCCGGAGAAGGTCTTTTGGGCAATGAAGGCAAAAAAGGAACAGGGGCAAAAAAAGCGAAAAAAGTAAGTAAAGCAATCAGTAGGAACCGGCGTTTCTCGTCGCGTGTGTGACGGGTATATTTTACTATATGTCCCATTCGATGCCTTTGAGGCATAGCAGATAGAATGAGCATGAGAATAGCAATCACTCCAGGCTTTTCGGCATTGAGGATCAAGGTCAATCCTGATCATGACGCGACTCTCCGTATCTCTGGGTCATGTGAGCCTGGGCTCTATGCGCCGTGGCCTGATGCCCGGGAGTACGGGGTGATAGAACTGGAGATTGAAGGCGAGACGTTACGGGAATTGCTCGCCATCATATCAGAGCGATACAGTCAAGTGAATATCGATTTCCAGCCACTGTGCCCCATAACCAATGATGTAGGCTTTGACTTTGACATCTTTGTAAATGGAAAGAATTATATCACGCTGCCGCAGGGGCTAAATACAAAATTGCAAGACGGCGATGACGTGCAGGTCAAGAGTGACGAGATGGGTCATTGCTGATTAAGGGTTTCAGCGGGAAGGAAAAAAGGAAATTAGAAAGTTGGGCGATACGCTTTGCTCTGGTCCAAAATGATTTTATCAATAGCGGTCTTATAAGGAAGTACAATGAATGTAGCGATCATGCCAGCTTTTTCAGAATTGATTGTCAAAATTAATCCTGCCGAGAAAGTGACTCGGGAGGGATTGCTCAACATTATTATGCCGTGGCTCTATGCGCCGTGGCCAGACGCCCGGGGGAAAGGGGTAGTTGAACTGGAGGTAGAAGGCGAAACCACACGGGCACTCCTAACCACACTGGCGGAGGTATATAGACAGGTCGATGTCGACTTTGCACCGATCAACCCCAAAACGAATGACCTGGACGAAGACTATGATGTCCTCGTTAATGACAAGAATTATGTCACGATACCCCATGGCCTTGATGCAAAGCTGCGAGACGGCGACGAGGTAAAGGTAAAGATACTTTGGCGTTGGGACGGCTAACCGATACCTCAGGAAAGATGCTGGACAGCAGCGAACGTGTCAGATATAATCGGCAACTGCTGATCCCGGATTTCGGCGAAGAGGGGCAAAAAAAAATAAAAGGCTCTCATGTCGTCATTGCTGGCGTAGGGGGGCTCGGCTGCGCTTCTGCAACATATCTGACTGCTGCAGGTGTCGGGCATATCACTGTCATTGATTATGACGTTGTGGAATTATCAAATTTGAACCGACAGGTGCTCTACGGGGACGAGGATATAGGAACGAAAAAGGTGGTGGTTGCCCAAAAAAAATTGTCCAAGTTAAATCCTACAGTAGAAATTACCCCCATGCACGCCGAGATAACAGAGCAGAATATCTCTCGTCTTATTGACGGAGCCCAGGTGGTAGTAGACGGCTTAGACACAAAAGACGCCCGGCTTGTGGTAAACTCGGCTTGTGTTCAACAGAAGATACCCTACATTTACGGCGGGGTTTCACGATTACGGGGTATGATTACGACCATTATCCCTGGCGAAACTCCCTGTCTCGCTTGTTTTAACCCTGAAGGGCCACGGGGACGGGGGGTTTTGGGTGTGACTCCAGCAATAATAGCAAATTTACAGGCATTGGAGACCATTAAATTAATTATGGGCCACAACCCATCGTTAGCTGGTAAATTACTCGTATTCAATGGGAATAACGCTCAATTCCGGGTTTATGATATAGAGAAAAACGAACGTTGCGCGGTTTGCTCTCAAGGGCTGTTAAGCTGACAAGCAAGAGGCGTAAAAGCGGCGAAGGCTGAAAGAACATCATCAACACAAGCCTAAAAACAGATGGGCATTGAACGGTTAAGGAGTAAGAAGAATGACAGATAATTTCATACTAAAAGAGTTGTGCCGCTACAAAATAGGGACCTTTGCTGACATCGTGTATAGAAATGCCCTGTTGTATGCTGATGCGGAAGCCTTCATATATGGTCCCCACAGAATAACGTTCTCCCAGTTCAATGCCAGGGTGAACAGCCTGATCCATGCGCTTCAGACATTAAAGGTTAAAAAGGGAGATGTCATTGGCATTGTGTCGTGGAATTGTCTTGAGTACGCGGATTTCTACGGGGCCGCGATGAAAGGGGGATTTATAGCATCCCCTTTCAACCCCAGGCTCAATACAGAGGAGCTTGACTATCTCATCAACTACTCACGGGCAAAAGTACTGTTCGTCGGCCCCGAACTTGTCGATACGGTCAACAACTTACGATCTCGCCTGTCCAAAGTAAAGCACTATATTTCCTTAGAGGGATCCGCCCCTGATATGATTCCTCAGAGCGAGCTGCTTGCAACATATCCGTCGGATGAGCCTGACACGGATGTGGACAGAGACGATCCGTATCTCATTTTTTATACCAGTGGCACTACGGGTGTGCCTCGCGGTGCCCTCTACACGCACCGCCGAAAATTGGATAACTACCGCATTAAGGCCCTGGAAATTGGTGTAAAGGCCAGCGACAAGCACATCATGGTATTGCCATTCTTTCACATCGGGGGGGATAGCCAGGTATGGCCCTTTTTCTACGTTGGGGGCTGCAACGTGCTCATGCCTCAGCGATCTTTTGATCCGGCGGCAACACTGCAGATCATACAGGATGAGAAGGCGACGGATATTCAGATAGTCCCCACGCAGTTATATGCGATGCTCTCCCGAGAGGACTTGAAACAGTACGACCTGAGCAGTTTGAAGCGGATTTATTACGCGGCATCCCCCATGCCAGTGGCATTATTGCGACAGGGGCTCGAAAAATTTGGTCCCATCTTTGCGCAGGGTTATGGCCAGACCGAATCAGGCCCGCAGATATGCGCTCTTCCCCCCGAGGCTCACGAAGTCTTGGATCGGCCGGCGGAAGAACAGGAAGTGTTAGGTTCCTGCGGACAACCGAGTATTGGTGTCCATGCCAGAATAGTAGATGACGAGAACAACGACGTTGCACCCAGAGCAGTAGGTGAGATAATTGTACAGAGTGATTCCATCATGGTTGAATATCTGCATAAACCTGAAGACACTCGTGAGGCTATCATCGATGGATGGCTCCATACAGGCGATCTTGGATACTACGATGAAAAGGGTTTTATATATATCGTTGACAGAAAAAAAGACATGATTGTGAGTGGCGGCGAAAATGTCTATCCGCGAGAAGTAGAAGAAGTCCTCTACCAGCACCCTGCGATTGCTGAAGTTTCCGTTATCGGCATCCCCGATCCGGTATGGGTGGAGCGCGTGCATGCGGTAGCCGTATTGAAGGCAAATGCCAGTGCCGAGGAAAAGGAACTCATCACCTTTTGCAAGGAGCATATGGCTTCCTACAAGGCACCTAAGTCGGTTGAGTTTGTCGACGCTCTTCCCAAGAATCCGCAGGGCAAGATATTGAAGAGAGAACTGAGAGAACGGTATTGGGCAGGCGAAAAGAGACGGGTGTGAGGTTAATGCAATAATCCAGCATGGGTCGAAACAGCGGCGACAGAGAATTTGATAATAAATAAACGGTAGGAACAAAGCACAGTGTCACCAAAACACGGAGACAAAAACACTGGAAAAAAGGAGGAGATCTTACTCAAAGCGATGGAGCTCTTTCTTGAAAAAGGCTATAGTGCTACGTCTACGAACGACATCTGTGCGGCAGCCAAGATAAACAAGCCCACCCTCTATTATTATTTTGAAAGCAAACGACACCTCTTTTTCGAGGCACATAACAAACATATTCAAGAGGTCCTGAAACCCTATTTGGCCCGCATAGCATCGATAGCAGATCCGTGGGAGCGACTCACCTTCATTATTCGGGAGTTCACCAAGATCGTCTGCCGCTACCCGGAGCTGAGGGTCCTTACCCATGAATCAATGAGCATTAAAGATGACTATTTCGAACTGATTAGAGAGGAATGGAAAAAGCATTACCTGCTTTTGTGCGATACCATCGTGCAGCTCCAGTCGAGCAACACCATACCTCCTGATCTCAAGCCGTCGTGGGTTGCGTTATTGATTTTAGGTATGATAACGTGGATCACCTTTTGGTTTGACTATGATCGAACGGAATACACGGACGATATAGCTGAAACTGCTTTAAGAATGATTCTATTCGGCCTTACTGATCGGAAGGCCTCTTTTGCCGTCACCCAAGAGGAGATGGGAAAAAGATGAGAGGGAGGAAATATATATTTAAAAAAGGAATAGCCGGTAATTATGTGCTGGTTGTGATGGCGGTTCCTTTCAGATATTACTAAGAAGCGGGAGGTTACATTATGGGTGTGAAAGAACAGTTATCGAAGATCGTTGGGTCAGAGAATTTCACGGACTCCGCTGAGGTACTCGGGGAATACGCTCAAGACTTTAGTCTAAGCCCCCCGGGAATGCCAAACTACGTAGTCAAACCGAAAGATTCCCAGGAAGTGCATCACATTGTCTCATTCGCCAACGAAAACAAGATACCAGTAATACCGAGCAGCTCGAAGATTCACTTCTACGGGGCTACCATCCCCAGGCAGGGGGGTATCGTTCTGGACCTGAGCAGGATGAATAAGATCCTGGAAATCGATGAAGACAACAGGAGGGTACGACTTGAGGCTGGCGTCACGTGGGAACAGCTCACCCGTGAATTGAAGAAAAAAGGGTTCAGGATGATTATGCCCCTTCTTCCCCCTGCTGAACGGTCTGTCGTGACGGACTACCTCGAGCGGGAGGTTACTACCAATACCGTCTACGATTACGGGGAACCCCTCCAGGCCATGGAAGTCGTGTGGCCGACCGGCGAGATCTTCCGTATGGGATCTGCCAGTGTCGATGGATACCCTAATTCACTTTCAAAGGGCGGCAACCCAGCGGGGCCAGGGCTCGATTTCTACCGGTTTTTCCAGGGAGCGCAAGGGACCATGGGCGTGGTAACCTGGGCGAATCTGAAGATCGAGTCCCTCCCCAAAATGGACAAGGTCTTCTTTGCCCCGGTCGATGATGTAGGATACGCCATCGAGTTCCTCTATAGAATTCTACCTCGCAGGATCGGGCAGGAGTGCGTTCTGCTCAATGATGTCGATTTGGCAGCAATAATTGCTGAAGATTGGCCGGATGAATTCGAGCGATTGCGAGCGTCCCTCCCCCCCTGGACCCTGGTCTTAGTGGTCAGCGGCTTGTTGCACAGGCCCGAAGAAAAGATAGCGTATGAGGAGAAGTTCCTGGGCGAGGTCTTAAAGAACGAGTTTCCGGAAATGCATCTCGCTGAAAATCTACCCGGTTTTTCCGGTTTGCACAAGAAGCTCTTGCCGCTGCTCCGTAATCCCTGGCCGGCAGACGTGCCGTATTGGAAGCACCGCTATGCCGGGGCGTGTCAGAGTCTTTTCTTTATTACCCGACCTGAACTGGCACCACAGTTCATCGTCATGGTTGAGGAGATGGCTCCTTTGTATGGATACCCCGTCAGCGATATCGGTATCTATATGCAGCCCATCGAGCACAACCGTGCCTGTCACCTCGAATTTCATTTCTTTTACGATCCAACCAACGATGCCGATAGAGAGGGGATTCGCGCCATGTACCTTGACATTGCCCGGGCATTGCTCAACGAAGGAGCCCTTTTTACCCGCCCCTATGGAGATTTGACCCCGATAGTCTATGAGAAGGCCGCAGGGTATGCCATGACACTCAGGCGGGTAAAAAAGTTATTTGATCCCAATAATATTATGAATCCCGGCACTCTGTGCTTCTAAAGGAGGGTAACAAGATGGCTGAAAGGCAAACCAAGATAGACGTCAAAAAGCTCTTTGCGGAGAGCCCCAAGACACCAGTCAAGCTGGATATAACCGACTTAAACAATTTTGTCTATGACATGAGCAGGTGCATCAAGTGTAAGGGGTGCACCTGGGTGGATCATATCTATATGCCGGGCGCCCAGTTCAGGACGCGATGCCCTACTGCCACGCGGTACCTATTCGATTCATACGGGGCAAACGGGAAGATGCGGATTGGTATCGCACTTGCCGAGGGTAAATTGAAATGGACCGATAAGTTGTTGGAGATAGTCTACGCAGACCCCCTCTGTGGTGCCTGTGACGTGGGGTGTAAGCGCAATCTCGATCTGGAGATAGGGTTGACCCTCGAGGCCCTGCGTGTCAAGGCGGTCCAGGACGGTGTAGGCCCCTTGCCGGCCCACAAAAAGATCGCACAGAACATCAAGAAGACCCACAACTTCTTCGGGTCTCCTCATAACAATCGAACCAAGTGGCTTTCTTCAGCCAAGATTACACCAGCCAAGAAGGCCGATGTCCTTTATTTTGTAGGCTGCTCTGCCTCATACTCAAACCCCGAAATAGCCCAGGCCACCGCGAAGATACTCAAGGCGGCGGGCACGGATTTTATGCTCATGCCCGATGAGTGGTGCTGCGGTAATACGGTCTTTTCCGTCGGCATGATCGATGAGGCCAGAGACCTGGCCCGTCGCAATATCGATGAGGTGAAAAAGACCGGTGCCAAGACGGTGCTGGTGAGCTGCGCCGAGGGTTACCGCATGTGGAAGGTCGATTACCCAAAGCTGCTCAATATTGCAACCGATGATCTTGGGTTCAAAGTGGTGCACCTGGTCGAGTACGTCGATGAACTGATCAAGCAGGGGAAGCTCAAGCCGAGCAAATCTATGAATATGCGCGTAGCCTACCATGATTCGTGCAGCCTGAGCCGCCTGAGCGAGCCCTGGACCCCCTGGGAAGGGGAGCGCGGATGGATGGGTATGGTCGAACCGCGCCTCGCGAGGCGCCGGGGGACCAATGGAATCTACTTTCAGCCGCGTGATATCCTGAAATCCATCCCCGGGGTAGAATTCGTGGAGATGCCACGGACGAGGGAGAACTCCTTTTGCTGCGGAGCAGGCCGCGGGACCAAAGAGGCCTTTCCCGACCTCGCCTTATGGTCGGCCCAGCAACGACTCGAAGAGGTGAAATATGTCGGTGCCGAGACGCTGGTCTCTGCCTGCCCCTGGTGCAAGAACAATTTTGCCCAGGCAGTCAAAGCGGACGGAAACGCCATAGAAGTGCTCGACATCTCAGAGGTCATTCTCGCCTCGATTGCATCAAAAGGTTAAGGAGGAAGCCATGAGTATATCGAAAGAAACGTATAAAGTTCTCGAATCTATTGTCGGCGCAGAATATATATCGGACGATCCCGTCGTGTGTGAAGGGTATCGGACAGGTCCCGGGGGGTATGAGTGCGGCCTGGGCTACGAGCGGTTGATGACGGTGATCCCAGCCTGCGTCATCATGCCCAACTCGACTGAAGAAGTGCAAAAAATCGTAAAGGTCTGTTGCCGCTATAAGATACCGTATGTCCCCTACAGCACGGGTTTTTACGGCCCCCGCTCACATCCCCATGTCGAAGGTGAATTGCTCATAGACCTCAAGCGGATGGATGAGATCGAGATCGACGACAAGCACTGGTTCGCTGTTGTCGGCCCGGGTGCCATCTACTCACCGCTGCAGGAAGAAGCCATGAAGAGGGGTGGATATGTGGTCATCGGCGGCGGCGGTGCACAGGCCTCGGTGGTCGCCAACTTGCTCGGCGACGGGTGGTCCCCGTTGAGCCACCGCATCTGTTTGCCCCATCGCCGCATCCTTGGTACCGAGCTGGTCTTGCCCGACGGCGAGCTCGTCAGGTTGGGGTCACTTGCCCAGCAGGATGATCCCTTCTGGGGTGAAGGTCCAGGACCAGACCTGCGGGGATTGCTGCGCGGATATACCGGCCTGCGCGGGTGTCTCGGTATCGTCACCAAGATGGCTGTGAAGATCCTCCCGTTCCAGCCCGAACGCCTTGAGCCGAGCGGTATCTCGCCCCACACGACCCTCCTGCTCCCAGAAAAACGGGTCAAGTGGATCAATTTCGTGGTACCGAGCAAGGAGGCCCAGGTAAAGGCGATGTTTGAGATCGGCAAGGCCGAAATCGCCGGGGCAGTCACCAAGGTCCCTCTCTTCTGGCGCGCCATCGCCAAGGCGGAGTGTAAGGAGGAGTTCTGGGATCTCTGGGGACAGGAGAACTCCGATACCATCAATAAGTTCTTTATCGTCCGGGTACTCCTCATCGGGTTCACCTCCGAAGAGCAGATGCAATACGATGAGCGGGTGCTCATGGACATCATGACAGAACTCGGCGGCGAGGCCCGCCGCACCAGGCCGAGCGATGAGTCGTGGATCAAGAATGCCGACTCGGCCGGCATGTGGGTGATGTGCGGGTCCTATGTTTCGGTTGACTACGTCATCGAGACCCTCTCGCAGGCAACGGAACACGGTGAGTTCTATGCCGATCTGAAGTGGAAATACACCCCACCGCTGATGCCCGATTACGGTGACCCCGGTTGGTTCCAGAGCTTCGAGCTCGGTCATCAGGGGTATTCCGAATTTCTCGTCTACTGGGATCAGGATCAGAATACCGATGGTGTCGACCTCTTCTACGTGGATACGGCAAAGATGAATATAAAGCAAGGGGCCTACACGTCGCTCTTAGGACCCCATCAGCCTCTCTATCTCACCGGCCCCAAATACGGCCCGAACTACCACACATGGCTGTTGCGGGTTAAGGATGAGTTCGACCCGCAGTGGTTATGCCATCCCCCAGTCCCCCTGGCGCATGACGTATTTGTGGAACGGGCGAAGTGGATGAAACCCCTGAAGGATTGGGAAGTACCCAAGGACCTGCCTAAATAGTAATGCGTGCTACGCAACTAATGAGGGCTCTATGACCATTACACAAAAGCGGGTTAGCACGAATGCTAACCCGCTTTTATTATCTCTGGTGGATGGATGTCGCAGTCAGTCTTTCCTATAGCCCGTCCTCTGGCCAACAAGTAATAGCTAAGCCCAGTTCTTTAAATCATAATGACCACTCATAACACGATAGCGACAGATTTGCTGTCCTCCAAGCCATAGCTGGGTTATCTTAGCATCTCTCAGGAGTTTCTCGTAAGGGAAGTCCTCTGAAATCGCCAGTGAGCCAAGCAACTCGGCACCTTTATTCACGATATCTACCACCGTGTCTGAAGCAAAGACCCTGGTGGCCGACGCCTTGGATATGAACTGCGGAGACCACGGTGGACCATAATCATCGAGATGATCAAGCATGTAACTCAGGTTGTAGACGCTTGCCCTCATCATCTCTATGCCAATAGCCATATCGGCAAGTATTCCGGCTACCATGCTATGTTGCCTTACCGGTTTGAATCCGCCCATGCGGGTTCCCGTGTAATCCAGCACGATCTCAAAGGCACGCTCGGCAATGCCCAGGGCGATCGTTGATGAATGCCACCCGGGGCCAGCAGTCGCGAATTTGTAAATATTGGCATCCATGCCGGGGCCGGCAAGTCGAAATTCCTTGGGCACCCGAACATTATCATAATATACTGCACCATTGATTGATGTCTTAAATAACATCTTCTTTTCCGGCTCTCCAAATGTCAGCCCTGGTGTATCCTTGGGAACATAAATCAGGGCAACACCATCGTCTCCCGCATTGGGATCAGTGGTGCAGATGGTCAGATAGCACTCAGCGATCCCGCCATGAGTCGGCCATGCCTTGCTGCCATTGATGACATATTCATCACCTTCAAGCTTCGCGGTGGTCTTAATTCCGGTACCATGAAGGAGAGGATTCTCGCTATCCGCACCGCCAGCTTCATCGGTCATGGAAAGACAGGCGTAGGCTAACTTACCACCACAGAAAGCCGGAATGAACTTATCCATAACCGCCTTGTTTTTGACTACTACGGCTGGAAAAAGAATAATGCCGGCATTGATACCTACGGATAGGCTTATCCCAGCATCCCCCTTGGCCAGCTCTTCACAGATAATGCCCAAGGCCGTCATGGAGCCATGTCCTCCCCCGCCATACTCAACAGGATACCCATCAGATTGAACCCCCAGGTCAACAAGCTTTTGATGAACTTCCTCCACAAGACTGTAGTCTGTTTCTAATTCCTTAGCTCTGGGCATAATCTCTTTTTCGGTAAATTCTCTTATTGAATCCCGAATTTGACGATCTTCTTTGGTTAAGAGATGCTCTAAATTCATGTTTCCCTCCTTTCCTCCCTCCTCTTGGTTTAGAGGGGTAAGTAAACAATTGCGCTGAGGCCCTTATGGGACTCCAGGGGAGAATCGATCAGCCAGCAGCATTCAGAAATCCCCATAGCAAGGGTTAACTATTGGCAACGAGGGTAACAAAATGGGCAAAGCTCTATCAATCGCTTTCGCTGTGGTTGAGCTCAACACCCCAAAGCACATAAAAATCAGCCACCCATTGAGAGAATCATTGAGAGGAAAAAATCCTCCTCCTATATCCTCCATGTGCACAAATTAATTGTTCTATAAACGTTCGTTCGTTAACATCTTTTTGTCATTTAGTCAACGAGAGAAAATATCCCTTTGATGATTTATCCATGTATATATAAAGCATAATTATGCGAGAAATCGTATAATAAGGTCTAAAAGGAGTTAAAAAAAAGAGCTAGCAGCTTCGCCAACTCCTTGATATATTTGGTGGTCCCAAGGGGAGTCGAACCCCTGTTTTCGGCGTGAGAGGCCGGTGTCCTAGGCCACTAGACGATGGGACCTTAATTAACGATCTCAATTTTGAAAATCTATAGCAACACATTTTACCAAACCCTCTACCCAAGTCAAGCGAAGAAACTTCACCCGACAATGAGCTTCCCCCCAATGTGCGGTGTAATGTTTTCACCTGTCTATCTCACCTCATGGACATCACCCTATTCTCATGGTATCCTTGAGGACAAGATAACTGCCCAAGGATCAAGAGAGGACACCATTGACAAAACAACCTTCGATTGATTTCATCCGCGCTATCATCAATAAAGATCTGAAGGCAAACAAGCATGACGGGCGGGTTGCGACCCGCTTTCCACCCGAGCCAAACGGCTATCTCCATATCGGGCACGCCAAGTCCATCTGCCTCAACTTCGGCATCGCCGCCGACTACAAGGGCACGTGTAACCTGCGCTTCGATGATACCGATCCCAGCGGCGAAGACCTCGAATACGTGGATGCAATCAAGAAGGACGTTAGGTGGCTTGGGTTTGAGTGGGATGACCGGGAGTTCTTTGCCTCCGACTACTTTGAGCAGCTCTACCACTACGCCATACAGCTCATCAAGGCAGGCAAGGCCTATGTATGCTCATTGACGCCGGACGAGATCAGGGGGTACCGGGGCACCCTGACCGAGCCTGGTAAGGAAAGCCCCTATCGTAACCGTTCAATAGAGGAGAATTTAGATCTATTCGAGCGCATGCGTGCGGGAGAATTTGAGGATGGCGCCCATGTCCTGCGCGCCAAGATCGATATGGCATCCCCCAATCTCACCATGCGCGATCCGGTCATCTACCGCATCAAAAAGGTCCCACATTACCGCTTAGGAGATAGGTGGTGCATCTATCCAATGTACGACTTCGCCCACTGCCTCTCTGATTCCATCGAGGGGATCACCCACTCGATCTGCACGCTGGAGTTCGAGAACAACCGTCCCCTCTACGACTGGATCCTCGACGAGCTAAAGACCCCTTCCCACCCGCAGCAGATAGAGTTTGCACGCCTCAACCTCAGCCACACGGTCATGAGTAAGCGCCTGTTGGCGGACTTGGTGAGAAAGGGGCTTGTCAAAGGATGGGATGACCCCCGCATGCCTACGCTGGCAGGGATGCGTAGGCGGGGCTATACCCCTGATGCGATTCGCGACTTCTGTGAACGTATCGGCGTAGCCAAAAACGACAGTGTTGTCGACATGGAACTGCTCGAACACTGTGTGAGAGATGACTTGAACCAACACGCCCCCCGCGCCATGGCAGTGCTGCGACCACTTAAGGTAATCATCGACAACTACCCTGAGGATAAAACCGAGGAGTTTGATGCTCCGAATCACCCGCAAGACCCCACCATGGGGTCACGCAAAGTCCCCTTCTCGCGCGAGATCTATATAGACCAAGACGATTTTCTAGAGGACGCCCCCAAAAAATTCTTCCGCCTGGCACCCGGTCGCGAGGTACGGCTGCGAAATGCCTATTTCATTACGTGCAAGCAAGTGGTCAAAGATGAAAAGACCGGGGAGATTATAGAGGTACACTGCACCTATGATCCTGAGACCAGGGACGGATACGCCCCTGACGGCAGAAGTGTGAAAGCTACTATCCACTGGGTCTCTGCCCCCCACTGTCAGGATGCGGAGGTGCGCCTTTACGACCGCCTCTTCGCAGCGGCCAATCCAGGGGATGAGGCTGATAAGGCCGGAGTTGATTTTAGTGCGTTGTTGAACCCTAACTCCTTGGAGACCCTGACCTCATGCAAGTTCGAACCGAGCCTGGCAGAGGCAGCCCCAGGGAGTAGATACCAGTTCGAACGGATCGGTTATTTCTGTATGGATTCGGTTGATTCCTCCGATGACAAGCTTGTCTTCAACCGCATCGTCACCCTGCGGGACACTTGGGCCAAGATCGCGGAAAAGGAAAGCAAAGAGTAGCGGGGGGCGTTGGAGGTCAGGTCTATTTTCTTTCCATCCTGCTTTTTTGACTCGGAGCGCAAATAATGGCCACTATCAACCGTCGATGTTAAGAAAATAGAGCGGACCCTAATGACATGCGGTCGCCCGTGGTTTCATCGTGCTGACAGAAAAAGAGCTACTCCCCCCATCTCTTTAAGGTCGGAATTAACGTGGTCATTTGTTGTTTTGCTTGTTCTTCCGGCATACCGTATTTCACCATGATCCCAATGCATCCCTGAATCATCTCCTCCATGGTGATATCCGGTGTGGTGAACGCGCCGTTCTGATAACAATACGTACAGTACTCTTGATTTTTGGTCTTGTCGGCATTGGTACCAAAATCACTATCGATCTTCATTGGCATGCCACAGCTTTGGCACATTAAGGCATCAGCGTCTTGACCATTCATCTTTTAACACCTCCTGCTATTTGCTGAATTTTTCAAACACTTCATGTAATGCCTCTGATTTAATCAGATTAAATCCATCGTTATCCTTTCTCAAAATGGCTAACAACCTGTGTCCGTTTTTAATGCCGAGTTTTTCCCGTATTTCTTTGGGAATTGCGATTTGTCCCTTACTGGAAACGGTAACCCAGCCAATAAATTGATTGCCCTGAATGATCTCTTCCTGATCGGACATGCGGCAATAATATAAAGTAAGAATATCTTTGTCAATCTTACTTTATAATCATAATCTTACTTATCACGGGGACAGATGCCTTGGTAGCAAATGAGATCAATTTTTCAAATATTTTCTTTCCATAGCCTCATTTTTTTGGTTTAATTACTGATATCACCGGCGGGGAACAAGCTTGTCTTCAAGCGCATCGTCACCCTGCGGGACACCTGGGCCAAGATGCAGGAGAAGGAGAAATAGCTGGATAATTCCGTTCTTGGGAGTTGTCTGAAAAATAGGTTATACCGCTTCCTCTTCCCAAAGGGGAGAGCACTAAGGTGAGGGGGGCCTGGCCCGGCATGGTTTTGGATGACCACAAACCAGAAAGGCCGATCCTGACAACCTTCAGGTCATGGTCAGTAAGATTAGCCATGAGCTAAACTGATCGTTTAAGGAGGATTGCAATGGAGCGATTGAATAGCATTATAAAGCACCTTGAGCAAGAGTGGGACAGGGGTCTTCGAAAAGATAGCAGCTCCGAGGCCAAGGAAAAACTAGTAGAGATAATTGCTGAGAAGCACGGGGTCAGCTTTGATACGGTTGCGTCTATTATGAAACGATTTGAGATCAAGAATTATGTTCAAGAATTGTTCCCCGACTGTCTCATTGAAGTGCAGCAAGACTTCTATATGGGCGATTCCCTTAAAATGCGCATTGATAATCCTGATGGACGTATTAGACATCTAGTAATTTTCTCTGCTGAATTCATGGAAGACTTCACAACCGATGAGATTTTTCACAGGCTGAATATTTGGAATTTGAAAAAAAATTTACACAAGGCCGGGAAAAAAGAAGTTCTAATAAATAGTAATGGTTTAATTATTCAGGGCTGAGGCAGCACCAGGCTGTAGATACCAGTTCGAGCGGCTCGGGTATTTCTGTGTAGATCCCGTTGATTCTGCTGAGAACAAACTTGTCTTCAACCATATCGTCACCCTTGCGGGATACCTGGGCCAGGATCGTGGGGAAAAAATGAGGATAAGAATTTTTGTGCCTTGATGTCAACGGTGGTAGACCATCTTAACAAAAGGGTTCGCTCAACGCGAAGCCTTTATTTTTTTAGTGGCTGGGGGACCAGGATTCGAACCTGGATTGACGGAGTCAGAGTCCGCTGTCCTACCGTTGAACGATCCCCCAATTTTTTATTACTGTACCGAAACTCCTCTGATGCGTCAACGCCTTTTATCCCATACCTTCTATACCTCCCACTCCTTCTCGTGAGCGGGTCTCCCCTCCCCCCTCACCTGGATCAGCTCGGCGACGATGCTCACGGCGATCTCCTCGGGGGTCTCCGCATTGATCGCGAGGCCAATAGGGGCATGAATCCGGTCAAGTTCCTCCTGTGAATGTCCCTCCTCCAGAAGCTTCTTATAGATCATATTGCGTTTCCGGATACTTCCGATCATCCCGATATAGCGGCATTCCATGGGTAAGACCTGCTTCAAGACCGTGTAGTCGTACATGTGCCCCCGGGTGACGATCACCATATAGGTCTGCTCATCAGGCTCGATCTTCGCTCCGACCTGCTCGAACTCCTCTACCCATATCTCGTCCGCCTGGGGGAAATGTTCTCGGCTGGCAAACTCCGCGCGGTCGTCTACCACGATGACCTGAAACCCCACCATCTGGGCCACGGGTGCGATATAGCGGGATATGTGCCCTGCCCCGAAGATGTAGAGTGTGGGCTCCGAGAAGATTGGCTCCAGATAGAGTCTGCCCTTATCATAGGGAATAAGCCGGACCTTTTTCCCCTTGATGACTGCTTGGGCCGCTTGCAGGGCCTTGTGGTCCAGTGCGAGGGGACCGAGGGATTTCCCTTGGGCATTGATCAAACCCTTTAGTACCAGCCCCTCCTGTATGGGTTCTTCACTGATCACAGTAGCCAGGACTGCCTCCTCACCCCGCTTGTGCAGCTCAAGCAACTGGGCATAGAGATCTCGGAGTTCGGGAGCAAGGGGCTCTAGAAAGACCGTGACATCTCCGCCGCAGATCATCTCGGTCTCAGCCACCTCTGTGCCCGTTAAATGAAAATCAAGAGTTTCCCCCTTTTCCCCGGTCATGACCGAACGGGCCTCTGATAAAACATCACCCTCGAGGCGTCCGCCTCCTATGCTCCCCACGAATGATCCATCCTCCCTGATCACCATCTGGGCACCCCCCTTGCGGGGGGCAGATCCCGACTGCTGGATCACTGTTGCCAGAACAGCTTTTTCACCATGGGTCAGGAGTTGTAGGATCTCTTGATAGAGCCTTTTCACGTCAGTTTCTCCTCTCCATGATCTCTACTATCGGATGGTGGAAAAAGAGTCTCCCCAACACGACACTGTCGATCTCATCCCCCTTCTCTAAAACCTCTTGTGCGACCTCCCGTGCCCCATGAAGCCCTTCCGTGGTCTCTACCTTATTAATAAAAGGTATGATCCGCGCCTCCGGTGGGACCCCCTTGCAAAGCCCCTGGGGATGGACGATCAGCGATGCGATGAGATGAGGGGTGATGGGGTCTCCAAGCTTTGTTCCTGTCAGCTCGGCGATGCGCTCAGGGCGGAAGGCTATCTCCTCATTCAGGGGTTTCCCCACGGCATCAATCCCGACGATGGGGATCAAAAGGGTGGTGGCTGAGGGAATAACTGGCTCTTGGTCTCCCGGCGCCTTGAGGGGAAGCCTTAGTGCCCCGTCGGCTTCAACAATGATATAATCAACGGATAGCTCCTGAGCCATCCTCCCGATGAGTTGAGGGGCTACCCCACCGATCTTCCCCTCGGGGAATCTGTGCGCAGCGAAGGTGACATGGCCGTTGCGCAAGAGCTCTACTTTAACCGAAGCCATGGCTTTTTCCTGATCCGCTTCTATTACCAAGGAAGGGGCCTGCTCGTGATCGGGCTCGAATATCTTCGTGGTGGTGGTCGTTATGACCTTAGAGCCTCTCTGCTGGAGTTCCTTGGCCAGGGCGAAGAGCAGGGCCGTCTTCCCCCCTCCCCCTGTCAGGGCAATGATTTCGTGTGATTCGAGCGAGAGGGTGAGGGCATCGGCTAACTGTTGGGTCTTCTCGCTGTCACCCCCCCGCCTCAGCATCACCCATAACCCACCCTCAGTGGATATCTCTGCATCTTCTTGCAGGGATGCCTCCTGGATCATCTGAGAGAGATCCTCTTGTCCCATCCACTGTTTCCCCAACAAGAGGTTTAACTGCTTTGATTCCTCAGCTATTTCCTCAATGACGGCCTGGGGGGTAACTGGTCCATACCCCCCTCCCACAATAGCACAGCCGCCAGGTCTGAGCACCCGGTAGATCTCTTGCAAGATACCGGAGGTGAGAAAAAAGAAGGCCCCGCGGCAGACCACGAGGTCGAAGCTTGTGTCCAGAAAGCTCAGCGGAGAGAGGGGAGAGGAGGCGATCATCATCCGCTGTGCGAGAGGAGTTTCGCTGATCTCCGCTTGAAGCTCATCAAAAATGCCGGACGATGTATCAGCGACAACAACCCTAAATTCTGATGAGAAGGAGAGGATTTCCCTGGCAATCCCCCCGGAAAAGGGGCCCAGTTCCAGCACATCCCCCTCCTTGCTGCCAAAAAGGTCTAAGACAAAGCGGGAGAGGGGGGGATAAATAGGCTCCCAGAGCCTGTTGATCTTCTCGATGAGAAGTGGATCCATAGATCAGTGATTGAAGTGGGCGAGGATGGCCTCTAGAACGGCTCCCCCGATAGCCCGAGCCTTGTCCGAAATAGTAAAGCAGTTTTCCCGCTTCCCTCTGGGGTCTACATCACCTGACTTCAATCCCTTCTGTACCGACGTCCCTTCCCGCAGCAGCCCCCTAAGCACCCCGGAGATGGTCGCTCTAACCGGCTCGTCTTCGACCCACGCAACAGTCTCACCCTCCTCAACCATTTCACCGATCCCCTTCACCGGACGAAAGGCCCCATCGCGCGGTGCCCGCAGCACCCGTTGGGTGCCGACTCCGGCGATATCGCCGGGCACGCCGGTGTCCGACTCGGCCGGCCCGTCATAGATGACCCTCCCAAGATCATGCCCCCGGTTGGTCTCGATGACCACATCGACATCTTTGCCGGCCCAGAAGCCCGGCCCCAAACCAATGACCAGGGGAGCATCTCCCGTATGGGTACCGATGTTCTTCTTTGCCAGGATAGCATCCACGATCACAGAGGGCTTGAGAGCATCACGGGAGAGCCCTTCGGGATCGATGAGCAGCGGGATCATTCCCTCATCCCAAATGGAAGAAACTTCCTTTGGAGAGGAGACACGACAAGCAGTAACCCCTTCTACCTCCTGTGCCTCATCAAACAGGGCCTCGCACAACGATACGGTCCTCCGCACACAGAGAGGTTGAGGGATCTCAGTCATGACGACCTTGAGGTGGGCGCGAAAGAGCCGGTGGGCCACCCCACTGGCCATCTCACCCCCTCCCCGGATCATCACGCACAGATTATTAAGGTTAATTGTGTTATCCATTATGCTCCTTTGCCGAACGGGCAGATGGGGAAGCGGCAGACCTCACAATCCAGGCACAGTCCGCCATGCCCCAACTGGATGATCCCCTCGCGCGTAATGGTCTCGCCGACCAATACGCGGGGGAAGATGAGGTCAAAGATGGTGGTCTTGGAGTAAAAGACACAGGCCGGCAAACCCAGGAGGGGGACCCCATCGAGGAGGGCATAGAGGAACATGGCCCCGGGGAGAACCGGTGAGCCATAGGAGATAATCTCGGCGCCGGACTGCTTGATCCCCATCCGCGTTACATCCCCCGGATCGATGGAGAGCCCGCCCGTAGTGATGATCACCTCCGCCCCTTGATCCTTTACCTTTATTACGGCCTGAGCGATCTGCTCGGCATCATCAGGGGCGAGGACTTTCTCCACCACGCTGGCCCCGTAATCTCTGATCTTCCCCCCTACCATCTGGTCAAAGCTGTCCTTGATCCGCCCATGATAGACCTCATTCCCGGTCACCACCACGCCGATCTTTGTCAATCGATACGGAAGGATATCGATCATCCCCTGCCCCTGGCATGTATCCTCTACCGCCTTGATCTTTTCTTCTGCAATGGTCAGGGGGATCACCCTCGTGGCTGCCACCATCTGTCCTTCCTGACAGGGGGTGTGATTGTGGAGGGTTGAGACGATGATCGCACCTTGGGAGTTGATCCACGTCAAGAGGGGGACATCAATGTGCAGTACCCCCTTCCATCGAGCCTCTAAGGGGACCTTCCCCTCCTCAGGGGGCTCAAAAGCTATGCCCGGACCTGCCACGGCCTCGGCAAGTCGCATCCCTGCATCATCTTCATGCAGCTCTCCCGCGTGCAGCTCCAGTACGTATATCTCGTCGTTCCCCGTGTCGAGGAGAACCGGGATATCTTCCTCCTGAATGATGTGACCCTTTTTGAACACCGCCCCCTTAAATTCACCGGGAACGATCCTGGTGACATCATGCCCCAATACCATGCCGATGGCCTCGTGGGCCTTTACTTTACGCATCTTATTCCTTTCTTTGCATTATTATAGTAAAACTCCCTGCTCTCGTTGTCAATTTGACTCCTCTCGCCCTCCTCTTCCTTGTTCAGGGATCAGTTGTAAAAAATCTTCAAGAGCATTAATATATGGAAAGCAACCTCTGGATCACGGGTGGCAATATGATGATCAAGGGGGCGTCACAAGATACCAGCAGGTATATCGTCGCAAGCAATCATTGCAGAGTGGAGGAAGATGATGGAAGAATTGAAGAAGAGATACCGTGAATACACAGAACGTCTGGAGAGCCTGCGGGGGTATCTTTGACCTCGATGAGAAGGGGAAGCGGGTAAAGGAGATCGAGAAGCTGGAAGGAGCATCTGGTTTTTGGGAGGATCAGCAAAAGGCCCAGGTACTCCTGAAGGAAAAGGGGAATCTGCTCCGAGTCGTCGGCGCGTGGAAAGATCTGAGCAAGGAGCTGGAGGAGATCGAGATCCTCTTGGAGATCGCCGAGGTAGAGGATGGGGGAGAGGCGGGAGAGGCGGCAGAAAGACTAGCCACAACTGAACAAAGGCTCAACTCCCTCGAACTGGAGCGGATGTTTGATAACAGCGACGATCATCGGAATGGCATCCTCAGCATCAATGCCGGTGCCGGCGGTACCGAGGCCCAGGATTGGGCCGAGATGTTGTTGCGCATGTATCTGCGATGGGCTGAGCGCAGGAGTTTTGCCGCCGAGATAGTCGATATCCTCGCGGGAGAAGAGGCGGGGCTTAAGAACGTAACGATCATCGTCAAAGGGGAGTACGCCTACGGCAATCTGAAGGCCGAGGCAGGGATACATCGTCTCGTGCGGATTTCCCCCTTTGACGCAGGCAAAAGGCGGCATACCTCCTTTGCCTCGGTATCTGTATACCCGGAAACTCCCGACGATGTGCTTATTGATATTGACGAGGCTGACCTCAGAATTGATACCTTCAGGTCCAGTGGGGCCGGCGGACAGCATGTGAACACGACCGATTCCGCCGTCCGAATCACCCATCTCCCCACCGGCATCGTGGTCCAGTGCCAAAATGAACGCTCTCAGCACAAAAACAGGGCCACGGCCATGAAGATCCTTAGGGCGCGCCTCTATGAGCTGGAGATGCACAAGCGGGCACAGAAGATGGAAGAGATCCACAAGGGCAAAAAGGAAATTGCCTGGGGGAATCAAATACGCTCGTATACCCTCCATCCCTATCGGCTCGTCAAGGACCACCGAACTGGTGTGGAAAAGGGCGATGCGGACAGTGTTTTAGATGGCGATATCGACCTCTTCATCGAGAGCTATCTGATGAATCGGTAGTCCAAAGGGGCATTGAGCGGAGGAGCTTGACTTTACACCGAAAGGGGTCTAAAATCATCGTAACTTATGGAAAAAGAAAATGAAATTGTACAGTTTGCGGTCTTAGAAGAGAAACTCAATAAGATACTGGAAGGATATACCACATTAAAGGAGGAAAGAGAGAAACTAATCTCGCAGATGCACGTAAACGAAGAGGAAGTTGAGAAGTTGAGGAAAGAGGTAACCACCCTGAAGAATGAGCGGTCGGAAGTTCGCGCAAGGATAGAACGGCTGATAGAGAGGCTGGAGGGGATCCCCTTAGAGTAACAACGACCCTCACGATTAACAGATGGGGATCAGCGATGGAGAAGCGGAGTATTGAAGTTGAGATCTTGGGACACCGGTATCAGGTGAAGAGTGACTTCCCAGAGGAGCAGGTGAAGCACGTGGCTGCATATGTTGATGGCAAAATGCGAGAGGTTGCACAGGGGACCAAATCGGTTGACAGCCTCCATATAGCTATTCTCACAGCCTTGAATATCGCCCAAGATTATCTGCAGGAAAAGGGAAATGCCGAAGAACTTCTGCAGCGAATAGAGGAAAAGACCGATCGATTAGATGAATTCATAGCGTTAAAAATGGGGTAACAAGGGAACAAGAGAAAGGTGAGTGGGTGAGACATATCGTGTGGCTTAGCTTTCCCCAAAAAGGCCTCCGGGTCTTTGAAGAAATAAAGTGGTTTGCCGAGGTGCGGGAAATTGCTGGCAGGTCGAAGCAACCTCACAACAGTGATTGCAAGCAGCACCGTCAGTCACAGGAGGTCCTTTCCTGAACCGATAAAGCGGTAACGCTTTCTTAAACCCACCCCTTTCACGTCTCAGATAAGCCCCATAGTGCGTGTTGAATACCAGTAAGGAGGTGCTGTATGCAGATTTCTGCCGTAGTGTTTGTTTTAGTCCTATTCGTCGCCTGCGGGGCAGGTTTAGCGGTTGGGTTTTTTTTACGTAACAAGTTGGGAGAGGCTCGATTGGAGTCGGCTGAGCAAGCCGCCGAGAAAACCATAGCAGAGGCCAAAAAGAAGGCTGAGATGGTGGAAAAGGAGGCCCAACTCCAGGCCAAAGACACCCTCTATCAGACCAAGGCCGACTTTGACAAGGAGATGGCCGATAAGAGGACTGAACTACAAAGACTTGAAAAGAGGCTCCTACAGAGAGAGGAAAATATCGACAAAAAAGTGGATATTTTGGATTCCAAAGAGATTGAGATTAATAAGAAAGAGGAGACCCTTACAGAACAGGAAAAAGCGGTAAAGGAACAAGACAAAAAGTATCAGGCGTTGCTCGCGGAGGAAAAGACCAGGCTGGAGAAGGTCGCCAAGATTACCTCTGAAGAGGCCAAGAAGTTATTGCTGGAGAGGATGGAAAACGAAGCGCGCCATGATGCTGCTAAAAGAATAAAGGGTATCGAGGACGAGCTGAAAGAGCAGGCGGCCAAAAAAGCAAAAGAGATCATCAGCCTGGCCGTACAGCGATATGCGGGTGAGTACGTCATGGAGAAGACGGTTTCCTTGGTCAATCTCCCCAACGAGGAAATGAAGGGGAGGATAATCGGAAGGGAAGGGAGGAATATTCGAGCCTTAGAGGCGGCTACAGGGGTGGATTTAATCATCGATGACACCCCTGAAGCGGTGATCATCTCAGGATTTAACCCTGTCAGACGCGAGATTGCCAGGACAGCCCTTGAGCGGTTGATCAGCGACGGGAGAATCCACCCTGCCCGGATAGAGGAGATCGTTGCGAAGGTAGAACAGGAAATTGAGGCCGGCATAAAGGAGGCAGGGGAACAGGCCACCTTCGACGTCGGCGTGCATGGTTTACATGCCGACTTGATCAAGTTGATCGGTAAGTTGAAGTACAGGACGAGCTTTGCTCAAAACGTCTACCAACACTCTTTAGAAGTGGCCTTTCTTTCGGGGATCATGGCCTCCGAATTGAATCTCGACGTGAAACAGGCCAGAAGGGCTGGGCTCCTTCACGATATCGGCAAGGCAATGGATCATGAGGTGGAAGGGGCACACGCGGCCATCGGTGCTGATCTGGCCAAGAAATATGGAGAATCTCAAGAGGTGGTAGATGCTATTGCAGCTCATCACGACGAGGCAGATTTCAAGAACATCTTAGCGGTCTTGGTCCAGGCGGCCGACGCCCTTTCCGGTGCCCGCCCCGGTGCTCGGAGGGAGATGTTTGAGACCTATGTCAAGCGCCTCGAGGATCTCGAGAAGGTCGCCAACTCCTTCTCAGGCGTCGAGAAGTCTTATGCCATTCAGGCAGGCAGAGAGGTGCGCATTATCGTCCAAAATGAGCAGATCTCTGAAGAAGAATCTGTAATGCTTTCGCAGGACATCGCCCGTAAGATTGAAAAAGAGCTGAACTATCCTGGGCAGATCAAGGTGACCGTCATCAGAGAGACACGGGCGGTGGAGTACGCAAAATAGAAAGAGAGAAAAGGGTGAGGATACTCGTTGTCGGAGATGTGGTAGGAAAAGGCGGTCGGCGAGCTGTAGTGGAACTCCTTCCCAAACTTATGGATGAGGGAGTCGACTTTATCATCGCCAACGGAGAAAATGCCTCGGGGGGTATGGGGATCACCCCCCCGCATGCCGAGATGTTGCTCGATATGGGGGTCAATTGCATTACCTCAGGGAACCACATCTGGAGAAAAAAGGAGTTGATCCCTTTCCTTGACGGGGAGCCTCGCCTCCTGCGGCCTGCCAACTATCCCCCTGGCGCGCCAGGGAGGGGGAGCGGAATATATACGACGGCGAATGGAACGAAGGTTGGCGTCTTAAACCTGGAAGGGCGGGTCTTCATGCGGGCCCTGGAGTCTCCTTTTAAAACGGCCGAGGAGCACATCTCCGTTTTGCGGAGGGAGACAAAGGTGATCATTGTCGACTTTCATGCAGAGGCTACTTCCGAGAAGATGGCCCTCGGGTGGTTCCTCGACGGGGAGGTCAGTGCCGTTGTAGGAACCCATACCCACGTCCAGACGGCCGATGAGCGGGTGTTACCCGAAGGGACGGCCTACATCACCGACGTGGGGATGACCGGCCCCAGCGACTCCGTGATCGGGATCAAGAAGGAGATTGCCCTGGAGAGATTTCTCACCATGCTGCCGAACAAATTTGAGCCTGCCTCTGGGAGGATGGAACTCCAAGGGGCAATCGTCGAAGTGGATGAGGGGACCGGTCTCAGTACGGAAATCCGCAGGGTTAAAATGGGTCTGGAATAAGAAAAGCAGTGAAAAATATCTATGATACTTTAAAAGAGAGAGGGTTTATCGACGGGGTTACTGACGAAGATGGTCTGCGTGATCTCCTGGGCTCCAAGAAAATCACCTGCTATATCGGCTTTGACCCCACTGCCTCCAGCTTCCACGTGGGGAGCTTAGTTCCCATCATGTCTTTGGTGCACATGCAGCGGTCGGGACACCGCCCCATTCCCCTCCTGGGAGGGGGGACGGTCCTTGTCGGCGATCCCAGTGGCAAGACGGAGATGAGGCAGCTCATCACCTTGGAAGAGGTAGCGGAGAACGCCAAAGGCATAAAAAAACAACTCTCCGTATACCTTGATTTCAGTGAAGACAAGGCCCTCCTCTTAAACAATGCCGACTGGCTTGTTCCCCTCAATTACATCGAATTCCTCCGGGACATCGGGAAGCACTTCAGCGTCAACAGGATGTTGACCGCCGAATCGTATCGTTCGAGAATGGAGAGCGGGCTGAATTTTGTGGAATTCAACTATATGCTGCTGCAGTCCTACGACTTCCTGCATCTCTACCGCGAATATGAGTGTCACCTCCAGATGGGTGGCAGCGATCAGTGGGGCAACATCGTGGCCGGCGCTGATCTCATCAGGAGAGTGGAGGGTGGCACGGCGTATGGTATGGTCTTCCCCCTCATCACCACCGCCTCAGGAGATAAGATGGGCAAGACCGCCCAGGGGGCCATCTGGCTGGATCCCGAGCTCACCTCCCCCTATGAATACTATCAATATTGGATAAACACCGATGACCGTGATGTGGAACGCTTCTTGGCCCTTTTTACCCTCTTGCCTCTCGAGGAGGTCAAACGATACGGTCAACTCACCGGGGCCGACCTCAGGGAAGCCAAAGAGGTCCTGGCCTATGAGGCCACTAAGATCACCCACGGGGAAGCGGAGGCCAAGAAGGCCCGCGAGGCTTCACGTATGGCATTCGGCAACAAGGAGGGAAACCTCGATGCCATGCCCACCACCTCGTTGCAAAAAGAACGCATTAAGCAAGGGATAACCGCCTGGGAACTCTTTGCCGAAACAGGGTTATGTGCATCAAAGGGTGAGGCAAGGAGATTAATTTCACAGGGTGGGGGATATGTCAATGGGAGTCGCCTCACGGGGATCGATGAGGTGATCACCGAAGAGCACATCCGCGAGGGGGCAATTATCCTGCGGGCTGGCAAGAAACGGTATCATCGCGTGGTACTTGAATAATAGGGGTACAAGAAGGAGGGTACGCCATGGAGGAAAAGGGCAGACAGAATGCGCTGGAAGTGGCACTCAACAACGAGACCAAAGAGCGGGAATTCTATCTGAAGAACGCCGAGCGGACCAAGCATCCCCTCGGCCAGCTTATGTTTCAAAAGATCGCGGATGAGGAACTGGAACACTACGAGCGCCTCAAACAGCTTCACGAGAAGTGGAAGAAAGGGGAACAATGGCCTGAAACCCTTCCTCTTGAAGTGAAAGGGACCGTCGTCAACAAAATCATGAATGGGATCATCAAAAAGATCGATGAAACACAGGAAGCAGATGATGATGACCTGAAGGCGGTGCGGACCGCCATCGATTTTGAGGCAAAGGGGGCGAAGTTCTATGCCGAACTCAGGGATATGGTTTCTGATCCCAAAGAAAAGCAGTTCTTCGACCTCCTTGCGAAGATTGAGAACGAGCATTATCTCTCGCTGAAGGATACCGAGGAGTATTTGACTGATCCCGCTTCCTGGTATCGAAAGACAGAGCACCACAGCCTGGATGGGGGGTAGATCAGTCTGTTGCATTCCTGACCGCAGTTTTGGGTCATACGGTATCGTTCCACGGGGAACAGTGCCACGCAGGTGATAGGGAAAGTTCGATGTAACAGCAGCCATAGTCCGCTCGGCTGCTTGCCTGGATAACGACCCCCCTTCTTCTTCATAACACATTACGGCAAATAATTTGTGCCACCGCTCTTTGGGGGTCTTCTTTAATACCTTCGAAGTAGTGCAGTACCTCCCATTGGTTAAACCATTCGAACAGCTCCTGCGGCCGCAACAAAAAGGCGGGATTATGGGGTTTGCCAAAATGTGGCTGCTCAATCGTGAAGGTCTCATAGATGAGGAAACCCCCTGGTCTGAGAGCCTTTTTGATGCAAGGTATGAGCGGCCGATGCAGATAGTGAAAGACAAGAACGCCGCCATAGCTATCATCAGGTAAAGGATTCACCCCCTCTTGTTCCAAATCAACCTGCCACACGGTAACGGTGACTTCTTGTTCCGCCGCTGATTTCCTCGCACGGTCCAGTGCTGCCTGCGAGTTATCACAGCAAATCACCGGCAGATGGTGCTTGGCGAGAAAGATCCCGTTCCGCCCATCCCCGCACGCCAGGTCTAAGATGGGTCCGGGTAAAGGATTATCTGTCAAGAGGCGTACGTGGTCGCGCAATAATTGAGCTGGTTGTAACATCATAGTGTCGGAAGATTATACGACAACCTTACAAGGGAATATAGTAGGTTAGATGCATTGCCCTTGAAAACTCGTTATGCCCCTAATATATTGAAGAGAATAATCATACCTTCTTCACTACTATGAATGATTCATCCACAAAAAATCACTTCACCGATTTAACCGCAGGGAACCTCTGGGTCCATATCTGGCAGCTCTCCTGGCCCATGCTCCTCATCATGCTCTTTAACTTTATGGTGGGGTTCACCGATATCTACGTTGCCGGGCTGATCAATCCCCAGGTCCAGGCCGCAATCGGGTTCATCAACCAGCTTTACTTTCTGCTCATCATCGTCGCCAATGCCATCAGCATCGGGACCGTAGCCCTGGTCTCCAGGAACATCGGCGCAGGAGACGTCGCCAGGGCACAGGCGAATGCCAAGCAGTCCTTGATTTTCGGGTTTCTCGTTGCCGTGGTGCTGACCATCACCGGCCTTGTCTTTTCTCATGAGATCATCGCTGTTGCGGGTTTCCCTCCGGAGATCAAGACAATCGGTGAGACCTTCTTGCGGATCTTCGCCTTCGCCCTGGGACCGAGCTACCTTCTCATCATCTCCAATGCCGTCTTTCGCGCCAGCGGTGAGGTAAGAAAGCCCCTCCTGACCATGTTCGTGTTCAGTGCGATCAATGTCATCGGGGACTTCGCGCTGGTCTTCGGCATTCCCCCCTTCCCCCGGCTGGGGTATCCCGGCATCGCCCTCTCTACCGCCATTGCAGCGACTATCGGTATGGGCATCAACTTCATCTTCTTCTCCCTCCCACGCTGGAGGGCCCTCTACCAGCGTCCGTGGTCCATCTCAATCGCTTCGATCAAGACCATAGCCAACCTGGGCTGGCCGGCAGGCCTGCTGCAGATCGCCTGGAACGCCGGCAGCATCGTCCTTTACAATATCCTCGGTCGCTTAAAAGATGCAAGCATCGTGGCCCTCGCCTCGCTCACCAACGGCCTCAGGATAGAGGCCATCATCTTTCTCCCCGCCTTTGCCCTCAACATGGCCGCGTCGGTTCTCGTGGGGCAAAACCTCGGGGCCAAAAACCCTGACCGGGCCGCCGCAGTAGGATGGAAGATCGCCTGGGTGGGGGTCTGCCTCTTGAGTGCCATCTCCCTGTGCATCTTTATCTGGGCCGAGTACTTCGCCTCGTTTTTGACAAAGGAGCCCGCTGTGCTTGCGGAGACGACCCGCTATCTGCGGATCACCATGTTCTCCGAGCCATTCATGGCCCTGAGCCTCATCCTGGGGGGCGGGCTCCAGGGTGCGGGTGATACCAGGGGGTCAATGTGGGTGATCGTCATCGGGATGTGGTTTGTCCGCCTCCCCCTGGCCGTTCTCTTGGCCCTGGTCCTGGGATACGGGGCCGTGGGGGTCTGGGTGGCGATGATCACCTCCATGACTGTCCAGGGGGTTCTCATGGCGCGGCGCTTTTATCAGGGCAGGTGGAAACACTTGCGAGTGGAGTAATAATGGTTATCATTATTTCATTC
>Ga0307425_1000069_pt1 | contig 55534 bp, 95 predicted proteins | sample SalMarWE160330MG_FD_202152 | JGI IMG/M metagenome (GOLD analysis project Ga0307425, IMG submission 202152) | Salt marsh sediment microbial communities from the Plum Island Ecosystem LTER, Massachusetts, United States - WE1603-30 | ecosystem: Environmental > Aquatic > Marine > Intertidal zone >... | reverse complement strand
GGCATCTTTTTGCACGGCCGAAATTATGAACCCGGATATACCCCGATTCCAGAAATAAAAAATATTTAATATTTTATTATAATTTTTTATTATATTTATTCATAACAACATAGTTAAGCAAAAGCTGAACCGCACATAGTAGTGGAGGTTAATAAATGGCAAGAATAAATAAGGTTCATCAAATAAGGGCTTTTCAAGAATTTTTTCGTATCGGAAACAATATTGAGATAGGTATTGTTTGTAAGGATTCTGAAAATCCGGAACTGCGATACATTTTTGATGGTGAAGTATGGGATTCTGCTGCACCGTTTTGTCGAAGCAATGGAATAGTAATAAATGAAGGCCAGGCGCAGCAACTCTGCAATGATCTTTTTGATCTTGGTATTCGTCCGGTTGGTGCCGCGGGAAGTATTGGTCAGCTGTCCGCAACTGAAAGACATCTTAACGATATGCGCAAAATTGCCTTTTCGAAGTTAAATATAAAACATGAATAAGACAGTAGCCATCAAACTATCCGCCGCAGATCACGAAAGATTTGTTTCGGCATGTGTAAAAACCGGTGTTAGGCGGCAGCATTTTGTTAAAGTTGCCGTACTCGAAAAGGTGGATAGGGTCAATAAAGAAAACGATGAAACTGTACCAAGCGGACATCGCGCCAGAGAAAGGCAAAAATGAATCTCTATCTTATCAAACGCGGTCCTCGACCAAGCTATCACAAGGCCATGTTTCATCCGGTCATTATTTGTTCCCGCAAGCATGTTGCTGAATGGGAGGTTGGAGCGACCGACGCTCGTTCATGGATGTGGGTTCGAGAAACATCTGCTGACGATGGAGCTGGATTTTTAATCGTACGGTGGAATGGTTTGGATATAGATTATGGTCATATAGTGCGCGAGGTAGGCCCAATGCCAGATGGAACACTCACCGCTTTTTTTCATCCACACGAAAGTAAGAAAGAGCCGTGGTCTTTAATAAAGGGTGCTATATGGTGGGACGATAGAGAAATGCCGAAAATGTTAAAACTGCGTGGCTGCATATATCCGCCAGATGATTTTTCTAAAAGTTCTATCCTTGATAAAATAGCGGATGATGGAAGTACCGGAGGCGGCAATTGGAGGCCGCAGCCTACATGGTGGGAATCAAAGTAGCGTGAGTTTTTATTGCTAACGGAACATGGATGATATATGTCACAAGGAAGAAAACCAAAGCCAAGAGAATTTCACGTTATTAACGGCACCGACCGACCTTGCCGCCGTAACAAAGAAGAGCCGAAACCTGATATCCCCGATGAAATACCATCGGCACCGGAGTTTTTATCAGATTCAGCACAAGCCGAATGGGATAATATATCGAAAAAACTGTATAATAATGGGTTATTGACAGAGATCGACTATTCGGCACTCGCTTTGTATTGTCAGGCATGGGGTGAATTCGTTGACGCTCAACTGGAAATTTACGGTGATGAGGAAAAAGGTATAGTCGGAAAAGGATTTACAGTAATTAGCGACAAGGGAAACGAATTGCAAAATCCTTTAGTCGGTATATCTCATCGTGCCATGGAATTGTGCCATAAATTCCTAACTGAATTCGGTATGACACCTTCGAGCCGGACGAAAACGAAGAGCGAAAAGAAGAATAAGAACAAAAATAGGTTTTCGGAAAATCTTAATGCACAGGCAAGCTGATAATCAGTGAAAGATTATACATCGATAGCCATAGAGTACGCCAAAAAAGCCATTGCCGACAAAAAACACAAACGGCATGGCCGATGGATACGGCTTGCAGCGCAACGGTTTTTAGACGATCTAAAGCGGGCAAATAAAAAAGATTGTGCCTTTAAGTTCGATAAGTGGCACGCCGATAATGCCTGTGATTTTATAGAAAAGCTTCCGCATGTCGAGGGAACATGGGAAACGCCAAATATAATATTGCATCCATCGCATGTTTTATTTGTTGTTCAATTATTTGGTTTTAGGTTGCGAGTTCCATTAAAAATACCTGATTATGGAGAATGCGGATTATTTTATCCAAGAAGATTTACGTCTGCACTTTTTGCAATTGCCAGAAAAAATGCAAAATCAACTCTTGCAGCATGTATTATGCTTTATTGTATGTCTTGTGAACCAGAGCCAGGGGCTCAAATAATTAGCGCTGCAACCACAGGAGATCAAGCTCGTAAAGTTTGGACTCCAGCATATAAGATGGTGGATAAAACTCCGGATCTGCGGGAAGCGTTTAATTTAAAAACATGGGCAAATTCAATAACAAGATACGAAACTGGCGCGAGTTTTAAACCTATAAATGCAAAGGCAAGCACGCAGGACGGGTTAAACCCTTCCCATACCGCGCTGGATGAGATACACGCCCACAAGACCGCTGACCTGCTGAACGTACTTACGTCGGCGGCAGGGGCACGTTCTAACCCGTTATGGCTGTATACTACCACCGAGGGGTACACGTCGCCGGGACCATGGGGGGAATTACGGGACTTTGCGAAAAAGCTGCTTCTTGGGGTATTCGGAAACGACGCAGATCATTTTCTCGCGCTATTCTGGGCGGTCGATGATGAGGATAAGACTGCCGGGATAAAAGGGGATGATGATTTCGATGAATCGAAATGGGTAAAGGCCAACCCGCTGATAGAGTGTAACCCTTATCTGCTTGCAGCGATACGGAAAGAGGCGATCGAAGCTAAACAGATGCCGTCAAAGCTTGCCGAATTTAAAATTAAACGGCTCAACCGGCAGGCATCGACCGCTGGAGGATGGATTGACCTGATTAAATGGCGGGCCTGTTCGTCGGAAATCGACCTTGAATTTCTCAAAGATTATCCCTGCTACGGCGGGCTTGATCTGGCAAGCACGATGGACCTTGCGGCGCTCCGGTTGCTATGGGAAGTAGACGGCCTGTATTTTACCTACGGTTGGCGATGGTGCCCGGAGGATGCAATCAAGTACCGCACCGAGCGCGGGACCGTCCCATATGCCGCCTGGGTAAGTGCTGGATTGATCAAACGAACTGAAGGCAATGTAACTGATTACGATGTGATAGAGGCGGATATTAAGGCGTTAAATTCGAGGTTTAAAATACAAAAAATAGCTTTCGACCGGTGGAACGCAACCGAACTGGCAAACAATTTAATAAAAGAAAATATCAATCTCGTTGAATTTATCCAGGGAACAAAGAGTTATCACCCGGCAATGAAAAAGCTGGAAAAGCTGTACGTATCGGGTAAAATAAAACATGGTGGTGATCCGGTTTTAAACTGGTGTGCCTCGAATATCGTTACGCGGAGAGACGTTAATCTGAATATGGCGCCGGACCGCAAGAAGTCTGCCGATAAGATAGACGATATGGTTGCGCTGTTAATGGCTGTGGGGTTAACGGTTGAAAACCAAGATCCGGTTAAGTCGGTTTATGAAGAGATGGAATACAACGAAATTATGAGTAGGATGGCATTGTAACAGAAAGGCAAGAAATGGAAAAGCCAATTGAAATTCAATATTTAAAAAACATTGCCACTCTACAGGTAATGGATAACGATGTAATCGTTGTAAAAATTGATGGTAGTGTAAAAACGGAAATATACGTGCGTATAAAAGAAGAAATGAAAGAAATTTTTCCAAATAATAAAATCATAGTGCTTACAAATGGTGCAGATATTGGAATTATGAGAGAGGCAAAATAGGATGGCACTATGAAAAAGATTATTTTAAGTGGAGAAATAGGTAATGGTTGTCATACAGCAAATAAATGGCGTGACTATTTGTATATAGAATCGAATAGCAATGTTGAAATTGAAATAAATTCAAATGGCGGTGAAGTATTTGAAGGTTTTTCCATTTACAATTTAATTAAAAATTATGAATATGACACCACGGTCATAATTGATGGTATTGTAGCCGGAATAGCTTCAGTTATTGCAATGGCAGGTAAAAAAATATATATGACACCAAAATCTAATATTATTATTAAAAACCCATGTGTTTACTCTTTGGATAAAAGCACATATTCAAGTGATATATTGCGTCAAATAAAATCTATGATTATAGATGCTTATATGACAAGAGGGCTTTCTATTCAACGGGAAGATATTTCAAGAATGATGGATAATGAAACGTGTTTCAATGCATCATCTGCATTGAAATATGGCTTTGTTGATGGAATAATAATGTACAGATTGCAATAAAAAATAGGATGGCTTTATCAGACACAGATGCAAGTTATTTTTCATTTTTTTAACGCAATACTATGGAGGTATTAATGACAACTAACGCACCGAGAAATTCACTTGGAATAAATGGCAGCAAAAACAAGTATCTGATATCTACCGACAATTGGTTTGTTGCTCCCGACGGAAAACAGTATAGGGCAGCATGGGGAAACGTTGAAATATTAAGCGATAGTTTTCTTGGAATAAAAACAAACCACGGATCATCAAACTGGTTCGCGAAAATAGGATCTGAAAAGAAACATATTATTATTGCCGGTTGTCAGATACATTATGCCGTTAAATCTGAAGATAAACCGGATACCGAAAAGGTTTTTGATTGGCAGGCAGATGCAAAAAACGGAATTAATGAATATATGCGACCAACTGAAATTTATATTGCAGAATAATTTAAAACAGGAGGAATAATGGTAATTCATGAGGTTCCAAAAAATGTTGATGTAATTGCATTCAATGGCAAACAGTTGCACACAAGTTTTTTTAATAATGATATCAATACTGGTGATTTCGTTCGTTTAAAAACCGGTGGTCCTAAAATGGTATTCACTGGAATATCTAGCTGTCACCATGACGGTAGGTATCTTTGCCAATGGTTTATAGGTAAAAAGCTAAATGAAGGTTGGTTCAAAGAATGTTCTATTAAAAAAATATAAAACAGGAGGAACAATGATTGAATACACGGTCCCGCACGATGCAGATGTTATAATCGTTGATGGAATCAGAGTAAGTAGGGTTTTTTTTCAGCTTTGAATGATTTTGAAAATGAAGGACGCGAATTCAGATTAAAAAAAACGTCACATAACAACAACGGAGTGCCGGTGATAGAATCTATTTATTACAAGGCCGGTTCAGAACCAAAACATAAGGAGGAATAATGGCACGACCAAGGGGCAGTAAAAACAAAGTGGATGAAGATGTTAAAGCAGCAGAAAGCAACGAACCGGAACAGCAGGAACAGCCGAAACCGGCAGCGGTCGAACAGGAAACGGATAAGGAAGTTTCTTATTTTGAAGCAGCTGAACACTTCAAAACGTCCGAGGCGACCATAAAAGTATGGATTGACCACGGCCATTTAGAGGAACGGAACGGGCGGATTCCGATGCGCTCTATTACACGGTGCAAATTCAATTCGAGACGGATGGTATGAGCGAAAAGTGCGACGATTCGCTTTTGCCGAAAAAAAGCCTGTTCACCGTATTCGAAGTAGCAGAATATTTTGGAGTCACTGAAAGGACCATCAGATTATGGATAGAGCATGGACACCTTTTGAGTGAAAAAATAGTCGGGTCGGTGCGGGTTCCGCGGGAATCGATAATTCGGTGCAGGTTTAAGAAAAAATAAATCATATAAAAAAGGCTGGTATATGTGAAAACGATAATTATAATACTATCAATGTTTGTAGTAACTTGTATGGAAAATAATGTTATTAATCCTGTAATAGACAATCGAAAAACTGTTACAACGTGCTACTCTCCAATAAATAATACTGATTTTAAAATTGTATGGTATATGGCTACAATTTTTCTTGAAGGGGATTCAGTAGGAATCGTTTATCCTGATAGTACTTGCTTATCAATAAAAGCAAATCCTGGAGATTCAGTAGTCGCTATATTTAGCGCCGATGTAATTTCAAATGGTAAAAAACTGACAACTAAATATATACAGCATTTAGTAGTCGGTAAAACAGATACCTTATTTGTAATTCCATAGTTAATTTTCTACTTTTTTTCAACTTTCATAGAAAAACATTGCATATTATTATTATTAATATTATATTTAATAACAAAAACAGACTGGATAAGACGGGACACAACCCGACTTGACCCGACCCGACATGACCGGACTGGACCGGACGGGACATGACGGGACTGGACTTGACGAGACGTGACCAGACAAGACGGGACACGACATGACTCGACAAGACAGGACAGGACTTCATTTTAACAAAGAAAGGCGGTTATATGGTAACCGTAATTGCATCATTAAAATCCGCAAGCCCTTACGGACAATCGAGGGCAATACAGAGCAAGAAGAACACTGGAGAAAATCACGATGCTTATGAAGATCGCACCTGGCGGGAACGGCAGCACGTAGACAAAGATGGCATTGTTTTTATTCCGCCAATGGCGATTAAAAACTGCCTATCGGACTGCGCTCGCTACCTATCCGAGACGGTCCCCGGCAAGGGCAAGGCAACGTACACGAAGCATTTCGAGGCCGGTATCCTATGCGTTCAGCCTGCAAGCCTCGGCGTCAAAGCGGAAGCCTTTGAACCGTTGCGGTTATTTGTTCCTTCCGATGGCAAAAAGGGCGGAGGTACCCGCGTCTGGAAAACATTCCCGGTAATTCAGGAGTGGAAGGCGGATGTTGAAATCATGCTGCTCGACCCCATTCTGATCGATAAACCGGAAAAGGTCAAAGAATATCTGGGCCATGCTGGTAAATTCATCGGAATCGGTTTCTTCCGTCCACGTAATGGTGGGTATTTCGGACGGTTCACGGTTGAGAAGTTTATCATCAATAAGTAATGGTCAAATAAACGGGACGGGACCAGACGAGACCAGACGGGACCCGACGGGACGCGACGTGACAAAACCCGACCCAACAAGACAAGACAAGTTTTCTTTAACTATGATAATTCAATTTAAAATAAACCGGGACCCGACGCGACTTGACGCGACAGGACCGGACTCGACATGACTCGACTTGACCTGACTGGACAAGACGCGACATGACATGACCAAACCCGACAGGACAAGACTTCATTTTTAACCAAAGGACAACAAAATGTTTGAAAAAACCAAAGAAGTTAACCACATATCGAACCGGCACCCAATCACATCGGCGCTTATCGACGCGCTGAAAAATGGAAAACCGGGGAACGAATTCACTGATGAACAACTCAATATCAAATGCGGTTTTTCAGTTGCCGTCGGTACTCCGCATTACGGAAAACTGTTGAGTGCAATCCGGTACTGCATCAACAATCACGGCGTAGTATGGGAACGCCAGTATAAGGAACACAAGATCAGGTGCATGAACGGCGACGAGGTTGTATTGAATTCTTCCCGCGATACTGATTCAATCAGACGCCGGGCATACCGGGCAAAAAGAAAGCTGTACACCGTTAAGCTTCCCGAACTCACACCGGAGATGCAGAAACAGCACGTTACGGCAACCGCTCAATTTTCAGCGATTCACCTTTTCAGCACTCAAAGAGCACATGACAATATCCTCGAATCAGGAAAAGCTGAGTTGCCAAAACTGGAGGATTTAACTAAATTGTTTAAATAAAACGTGACTAGACATGACATGACTAGACAGAACTGGACGAGACGAGACAAGACAGGACAAGCTATTATTTTTATAAAAAAGGACTTACAATGTGTAAAATGAAAAAACTGAAAAAAAGAATTGAAGAATCCGGTATCAGTAGGAAAGACCTTTCCAGAATGATCGGAGTATCTTACGCATACCTTAACCAGTGGTTGAATGATTTCGTTGATATCCCGGAGAAGTACGAGAAGAAAATCGAGGAGATATTGAAAGGTAAAAAATGAAGTCAGTCTTGATCCTTTTCGCTATGATTTCCTGTTGTTTCTCTCAAGATTATTTTACACAAAGCATTAAACCGTGGGAAAAGCTCGGGATTACATCAAAGGAGTATGCCATTGCTCAAAAAAATGGTATGCCTGAAGATTCGATCAGGTTGTTGATAGGTAATGGAATCGGGATTACCGAATATTACTCATGCCCGTGGGATAGTATAGGTATTTCACGCGAACGCTGGTTCAAATATCGCCATGCTGGGTATACCGATAAAATGATTATTGCCGATTTGGATAACACAGGGATGAGGCGCACAACCAATATCCCATCGGAGTTTAAACAGCAGAAAAAATCAGCTTTTGGGTTGATACCCGGATATTGTCAGATTAAATCAGGGCGAAAACGGCTCGGAATTGTTCAAATTGCGATCGGTGGCATCGGTGTTGCAGGCATGGTATCGTGTGCAATTATAAAACGTGAAGCTATGCCGATTCCATTTTTGCTCTGTATTCTACCGGTAATTCCATGGTCGTTTGCTACTCAATAAGCTATCAATTTCCTAAATTTTCCTAATATTTCACAGTTTTTATACACTTCTGTATAAAAAACATCGTATTTCTATACACTTTTAAGTATGTTTAAGGTTGAATTGACCGCTTAAGGTCAAATTTAACCATTGAGCGTACTTAATGGGATTTTTCGGAAATCTTAAAAAGTTCTTCAAAAACGATCTTGCCTTGAATGATCCGAAGGCATGGAGTTCAGCATTTTGGAACGTCTACGGATCTCAAACCCCTTCCGGCGAAAACGTAAATGAGTACAATGCGCTGACATACAGCGCCGTTTGGAACGCTGTTTACCAGATTTCATCGACTTGCGGCAGTCTCCCGCTCCATTTACGGCAACATAAGGGCAGAAAAACGCGATACGCGACTGAAAATAGCCTTTACCGGGTGATGCATACTCAATTTAACCCGTTCATGACGGCGAAAATAGGCCGTGAATGCATTATGTCCCATGTCCTTACTTGGGGCAACGGGTATGCTGAAAAGGTTACGAATGGAACCGGGGACATCGTTGAGCTATGGCCGATCACGCCGAACCGGGTCACTCCGAAGCTTGAAAACAAGGAACTTGTTTATAATGTCAGGGTTGATAGTGACGAAATTACCCTAAAACGTGACAAAGTACTCCATATTGCCGGGTTTGGCTTTGACGGACTTGTCGGATATTCCCCCATTACCATGGCTCGGAAAAATATCGGGTGGGGTATGGCAATGGAAACGTTCTCATCCAATTTCTTTGGAAAAGGAACGCACCCCGGGGTAATAGTGTCGCACCCTGGCCCGGCAATGTCGGCACAAGCACATGATAACATGAGGCGTGCATTGACCGAAACTTACAGCGGGTTAGGCAATTCCCATAAATTAATGCTTCTCGAAGAGGCAATGAAGATAGAAAAAATCGGTTTTTCTCCTGAAGATTCGCAGTTTTTGGAATCAAAACAGCACCATATCACGGATATTGCCCGATGGTTTAACATCCCTCCGCATAAACTAAAAGACATGACAAAATCATCGTTCAATAATATCGAAGCGGAAAACGCTTCGTATGTGATCGATACGATTCTGCCGTGGGCGATACATCTTGAGCAGATATACGATGTGCAACTATTAAGCAAACGCCAATATGAAGCCGGGATGTATTTCAAGCACGTTTTAGAGGGACTTTTACGGGCAAATTCAAAAGAACGGGCGGAATTTTACAAATTAATGATCGGCAGTACCATAATGACGCCGAACGAAGCCCGAGAAAAAGAGGATATGAACCCAAGTGATGATCCTCTTGCCGATGAACTTTGGGCGCCTACCGGCAATATACCGTTGAGTAAGTTCTCTGAATATTTGAGCAAAAACCAAAACGGTTCAGCTCCTAAACCGGATGAAAACAATCCTGATGAGGGTGAACCTGACAATACATTTGTTAAAAAAATGAAACTTTTTGCAACTTAAAAAAGGATTTTGCAAATGATTACAATGCGGAAAATGGCATCACGCCGGATGGAAAACAAGATAGATATTCAGAACAAAGACGATGAGGCTACGATTTACCTTTACGGTGATATAGGCGGCTGGTTTGGAATTGACCAAACGGATTTCATTAAAGAATTTAATGAGATAAAGGCTAAAACTATCCATCTTCGTGTCGATTCCGGGGGTGGTGATATTTTCACGGCGCGGGCGATGAAAACCGCTATAATGCAGCATAAGTCAAAGGTGATCGCACATATCGATGGCCTTGCTGCTTCTGCCGCATCGTTTCTTGTTATGGGCGCCGATGAAATCGAAATTGTTGATGGCGGGTTTTTAATGATACATAACGCATTAAGTATTCTTGACGTGTTGGGATATTTCAATATAAAGTCAATGCAGGAACTTGTTGAAAGTATAAACAAAGAAATATCGCTTCATGAAAAAATAAATCAATCTATAGCGAACGATTACGCTAAAAAGACCGGTAAAGAAGCTTCCGAGTTTCTTGATTATATGGATAAAGAAACGTGGTTTACCGCACAAGAAGCTTTGGATATCGGCCTTGTTGATCGAGTGTATGACGGTGAACCTGTTGAAGGAAAATACGATCTATCGGTATATAACAACGTACCCGACAGGCTGAAAATACGAAATAAAGCAACTACCGATAACAAAAAGGATCTTAACGAGCGTGATTTGGAGAAAAACCTGCGAGATGTAGGGTATTCCCGGAATCAGGCCAAGGATATAGTGGCAAAGGTTTTTCGTAACGAGCGAGATGCCCGGAGCGAACCCGATAATCCCGATGTGCGAGATGCACAAAAAGATACCGGTGCCGATCAGCGAGATGCTGGTGAAAAGCCACAAGGTGAAGAGGGCGACACGGTTGACCATATTGAAGAGGCCAAAAAATTGGTTGACCCGGTTGTCGAATTGTTGGAAAAAACAAAATCAATAACTCAAAAGGAGAAAGCAGTATGAAAACCATTACCCAGCTCAAAGATGAGTTGAAACAGTTGATGAAAGCGTCGGCCGATATCGATGCAAAGGCAACGTTGGAAAATCGCGGTCTTTTAGAAGCTGAAAAAAATCTCAAAACCGAATTGCTTGATAAGGTCGAAGAGATACAGGACGAAATCAAGGTCCGTGAGCGTGAACTTCGCATTGCCGATGCACTCGAAAAGCCCGGTGATGCCCTGACGGTTCCGAAAGACTCCAGAATTGAAGTCAAAAACGACAAAAACCGCGACAAATTCAATAGCCTTGGCGAACAACTTGGAGCGATTATCAACGCCGGGAAACCCAACGGTCATGTTGACCCGAGGCTTCATAACGCCGCATCCGGACTCAATGAGACAGTCGGCTCCGAGGGCGGATTTCTGGTCCAGTCAGATTTCACTACGAAACTTTACGAAGACCTGTTCGGTAACGGCCTTATTGCCGGGCAGTGCGAAAAGCTGCCTATTTCCGGCAACTCAAATAGCATCAAGGTGAACGGATTCGATGAAACATCGAGAGCTTCGAGCACCGCCGGCGGGATTGTCGTTTATCATGACGAAGAGGCCGGGGAAAAGACTGCAAGCAAACCGAAGTTCCGCAAAGTCGAGCTTTCACTCAAAAAGCTTATAGGCCTTTGTTATCTTACCGATGAGCTGATGATGGATGCCCCGGCAATGGAAACCCGCGTGAGTTCGGCCTTCCAGTCTGCCTTCAATTTCCAGGTTCAGGATGATATCATCAATGGCTCTGGAGCCGGGATGGCACTTGGTATTATGAACGCTGGCTGCCTTGTCTCGGTTGGTGCAGAAACCGGCCAGGCGGCAGCGACAATAGTGGCGGAAAATATCGTGAATATGTACGCACGTCGGTTCGCCGCGCAGACTGCCAACTACGCTTGGTACTACAATCAGGATATCGAGCCTCAGTTGTTCTTGATGAGCACGGCTGTCGGTACCGGTGGAACGCCCATTTACATGCCTCCGGGTGGCCTCAGTGTCAGCCCTTACGGTCGTATCATGGGGCTTCCGGCCTATGCAATCGAGCAATGTGCGACCCTTGGAACGCAGGGTGATATTATCCTTGCCAACTTTCGAGACGGTTATCTGATGGCGGAGAAGGGCGGGCTGAAACAGGATATGAGTATCCATGTTCGGTTCGTTTATGATGAAAGCGTTCTTCGGTTTGTCCTCCGTATGGATGGACAGCCTTGGCGTGCTTCTGCGCTTACCCCGTACAAAGGCAGCAATACGCAGTCGCATTTCATCGTTCTGGATACACGGGAATAATTAATCAATGGCCCTGGAAACAGGGCCAAATAACTAAAAAAGGAGAAGAAAAATGAAGTCAATTCTTGAATCGATTCACCCCGTACATTGCGGGAATTCGTCTTTCGTTGCGGCCAATGAAGATATTTTCAGCGGAGATCCGGCAACAGATGTTATCAATCTGAAAAATGCTGACGGTGTTGTTTTCGAAGTTCTCACAAATGCCAATGCAGGTTCAGGTGCAGCGACGATAACAATCGAAGCATGCGACAACGCCACTCCGAGCAATACGACGGCTATTGCATTCAGGTATAAGGTCGTGAGCTCCGGAGACACGCAGGGTGCGGTTACGGCATGTGCATCGACAGGGCTTTCGGTTGGGACGGCTAATCGCATTGTTCTTATCGAGGTGGATGCCGCTACCGTTGCCGCTGCAGCGGTTAATAGCACGTATGGCAACAGTTACGTTCGTCTGAAAGCCACCGAGACGCAAAGTGATGCGGTCGATGGCTCAATTACGGCAAAACTGATCAATCTGCGGTACCAGGAGCTTACGGCAACCCAACTAACCTAACATTTTAATGAAGGCGGCAGGGTAATTCCTGTCGCCATAACAAAGGATAAAAAATGGCACGAAAATTTAAATCTGATGAGATAGAGCAAATAAAAGAAATTGCTCGTCAAGTCATATGTGAAGAGGCAGGAAAAGCAAAAAAATCAGATCCGGTAAAACCGAAAAAGGAAAAAACTAATTTCGCTGACTAAAACGTCAGTGCTCTATATGAGTGAAAGGGGTTTATTGTGAGTATCGTAAAATGTAATTATTCGAAGTTCGCGCACGGTCGCCAGGTTTTCTACGATGGGTCAAACGGCGAAACACTGCTCCCGATGTATCCGGTTGTTGTCAATGATGACTTTCTCGGAGAGGCGTATAATACAACCTTCTGGGGAACGACCGAGACAAATCTCAATACAGCCATTGCACTGGTTGCCAGTGAAATAAATGGTGTCTTGCAATTGACCCTTGATTCTGACGATAATGCAGAGATTGCCGCGTTACATTTTGGAGATAATCTTTGTCTGAGTATGGCGCAGGGGCTTATCTTCGAAGCAAGGCTGACTTTTCATGTGTTGCCGACAACGGGAACCGAAGATGTCCAGGCTGTTATCGGACTTGCAAGCGCACATAATGCTGTTTTAGATAACATTGCCACAAACGTATGGTTCAAAGTCGAAAGTGCGGCTCAGACAGCACTCCTGTGGGAAACAGACAATGGCGATACCGACGACAATGACAACAGCGCAAGTACTATACTGGTTGCAGATACATATAATATTTACCGGATTGATTGTACCAATACAGCAGCGGTAAAGTTTTATGTTGATGAAACTCTCGTTGGTACGTCTGATATGTCTACCACGTTAAGTGCATCAGAAGCAAAGGTACAGCCATATATTAATGTAAGCAAGGCTGTATCGTCAAATAATACCGGTATCGGTACGATTTATATTGATTACGTCAAAGTCTTTCAAAGTAGGTCATAATGGCTATAACACTTGTAACTAACAACGTTGCAGAGCGTGGGTTTGTAGCTAATGGCAATAGTGCCGATTTATCAGGTTGTGAGACGCTAGTCGCTGCCGTTGCGGGACAATCAATATATATTGAGCGCATTGCGGTATCTTTTGGTGCCGCAATAACAGTTACTATTGGCGAGGGGGAATCGTCAGATGGCGTCGATACGGTATTGATCGGGCCGCTCTACGGAGCGGCTAATTCTTCATTAGAGTTGGTATTTACACGCCCGATAAAGGTAACTGCTGCAACCGCATTGACGGCTGATGCGTCTGGGGCTGGAAATGTTACAGTTATCGTTCAGGGGTATATAGAGTAATGCAACTCGTTATAAATACGGCCCCTACGTCTGAACCTATAGCCGTTAGTGAATTAAAAACACATTTAAGAATTGACGCTGACGATTATAGCATAAACGAAGACTTAGTAAATATTATCCGAACGGGAAGAGAACATGTAGAAAGTATTACATCGAGAAAACTATTTATCCAAACCTGGAATTACTATATCGACGCTTTCCCAACCGAAAGATACATAAAAATACCATTCGGTAATTTGCAAAGTATTACCCATGTGAAATATACCGATAGCGACGGAACACAAACAACGATGACAGTTAGCAATGATTATATCGTTGAAACAAATGGGAGCCAATGCGGGCGAATAGTATTACCTTATTCGGTCGCCTGGCCTTCATTTACTGCCTATACTTCAAATCCAATAGTCATACAATTTGTATGTGGATGGACGACTATAGCGGCTATACCGAGTACGATTAAATCTGCAATTAAATTAATATGCGGCAATTTATATGCAAATAGGGAAAGCCAAGTATTAAGCGGGCAAGATTACAGGAATAACAATACTGTTATGAATTTATTATACAATGAAATATTGCACGATAGTTTCATATAAAATTAAAATGAGATCAAAAATGAAAGGATACTAAATGGCAACGAAATCAGAATACATCACTGCTCTTGCCGGGTTAAGCTATATATCCGAAGTCGGCACACCTGTCGAGGTAGCTGGAGAATCAACTCCTGAAATCAAATACACGGTATACGATGTCAATGTTCTGGAACGTGACAATGGAAACGGGATATCGGTAAAACACCGTTTCGTTGTTTACGACGAGGGCGGAGGATCGGAGGAAGTGCTGACAAGCTACGTTCCGGCATTCAAGGAAAATCTATCTGGGTATAATGCTTTGATAACAAAAATCGAAGCCATTCCCGATATGAAAAGCTACTGGATACGGAACATTGATACCGTGCAGCAGTTTGCCATTGTTCGGGCAATGGTTTACGTTACCGATCATATTGAAATTAAATGGTATCTCATATATGTTGACAGTGGATTGCAAAGCGTTGAGATAACAAATCCGGAGGCTTTTTGAGAAAGTTTTTCGGCAGAAACCTTGATTACAGCGGAACCGAGATACTAGTAAAACTCGGTTCCCGTTTTCCCGATTTGAATGACCCACGTCATTATACATCATGGCGTGATGGTATGATAATTGATATAAGCCCTATTGGATTAAATAGTGGTTGGCGTGTTGGCTATTCTACTCTTTTATTACAATTCCCAAATGTGCCTTATTATGGAAGAACTGAAACAAATTTCAAATTGTCTACTCCTGTAATAAATGATTTCAGGAAATATACAGTAGCAACAGACAACTATGGAAATTACCCGTGGGATTACAAAGTAAAGAATGGTTATGTAAAACCAGCAAGGCGGCGTGATTATTTTATTGACATACTTGAATTGCTTGAAAAACATTATATAACTCTCGGAGAATACGAGCAGATATATGATTTTTCAAGAAAGAGTGGGCCGATAATTATTTCTGATGGATCATTTACTCACCTTTTAAAACATGAAGATGAATTCCATAGGAAATCAACGGAGAACGACCAGAAACATGCATCTATTGCAAGCGGGTCGTATGAAATAGGCGCTGCCGCCGCTTATGCTACATGGACTGCATTTGAGGCTGATTTTGCAGCTCAATTGACAGGTGATTTATACGGATTGGGATTGGATGAGGAAACTGCAATTACCGGATACATTACATACGATGTAGACTGTAATGGAAATACGCTTCATTTAGTTGCAAAAACAGGGGCAGAACATAATGGTGGAGCCTATGGCAATGGAGCCAGAGTAGCATTTGGTACAAACGATTGTTTTGCCAATTTGGACGACGGTGCTTCAGGAGCAAATCTTACTGATGTTATCGTTGAAAAAATAGCCTTAAATATAGCTGGAGGCGGCAATAAAGGGATACAGATAGATGAATCTGGAGCTGGCGGTGAAATAAAAATAAATAGAATGTTAATTGCTGGAGACAGTAATTCAGTTTTTGGGATCGAAGTTTATTATTATTATAATAATGTTAAGTTAACAAACAACATAGTATATGGCGTCGGTGATGGAGGTACAGACGCAGGAATACATTTCTCACGATTTAGAAGTGGGCAAACCGTTTATTGTTGTAATAATACCTGCATTAAAAATTATAATAATTTTTATCAGGATGACGTGTACAGCCTCGGTACATATACGTTTAAAAACAATCTCGCTCAGGGAAATACCGGTGGGGCCGATTATGCTGACGACGGTGGCGGCTTCGGGACAACAGCTAAAAATTATGGAGAAGATGATAGCCCGGATGCATTGATAGGCAATTTTCACGACGGAACAAGTAATTTTATCAATTATGATGCCAATGATTACCGTATTGCTTCCGGAGGAGATGCAATTGATACTCTTAAGGCCGGGGAGGATTTAACCGGAACATTTACCGACGATATAAACGGAGATACAAGAACAAGCGCAGAATTTTTTATAGGTGCGGATTGGATAGATACCGGAGGAGCACCGCCCTCGGGTGCGGTTCGTTTTGGTGGATTGTACGGTAAAGCGTTATCCGGATCATTAGGAGGAAGAGGAATATAATGTATAATGCAGGCGATTTTGACACTACGGAAACGGTTCATATACCGGTAAATTCTTTTTCATCCGACGACCCGACGGCATCGGTCACGATGACAAATTTGGCCGCCGGGGATATTGAGATCCACAAGGATGGAAGTGCGACGCAACGGGCGAGTGATAACGGGATGACCGTTGATATTGATTTCGATAGTATTACTGGAAACCACATGATCCATATTGATTTAAGTGACAATACGGACGCCGGTTTTTATTCCGCAGGGTCGAGGTATCTTGTCCGCATTGAAGGTGTGACCGTTGACGGCGGAACGCTTAACGCCTGGGTGGGCGGGTTTTCAATCGGCTGCACCTTGCGCCCGACGACAGCAGGACGCACCCTTGATATCCAGGCAACTGGTGAAGTGGATGCAAACCTGACCATGATCGGCGGAGTCGCACAATCCGCAACCGATTTAAAAGACTTTGCCGATACCGGGTATGATCCAACGACTCATAAAGTTGCGGGTGTTGTGCTTACCGATACCTGTACGACCAATTCCGATATGCGCGGGACCGATAGCGCGGCGACCGCAACAGCATTAGCCACTCATGACGGGAAACTTGATACCGTTGACGGGATTGTCGATGACATTTTGGTTGATACCGCAGAGATAGGGGCAGCAGGTGCCGGTCTTACCGAAGCGGGAGGGACAGGAGACCAGTTTACAGCGGTGCCCTGGAACGCCAATTGGGACGCTGAGGTACAAAGCGAGTGCGCTGACGCACTTACCGCTTACGATCCCCCGACAAAGGCGGAACTCGATACGGCGGTGGCCGATGTGAGTGTTGACGAGATTCAGGCTTCGGCGCTTGCCGACCTATTTAATACCGACAGCGGTACGGATTACGCATCTGCGGTTGCCGGATCGGTGGTAAAAGAGACAGCGGATAACGCCGGTGGATCGGCTCTTACCGAGGAAGGTATTGCAGATGCGGTATGGGATGAGGCGCAATCAGGGCATACCGGAGCGGGCACGATGGGCCTTGCCGTAGGGACAACTTATTCTACCGTTGTTGTGCGGGTTGCTCAATGCGGCGATGCCGGAGGAGTAACGACAATCGATCTTGATGCCGGGGCCTCAGCGGTAAATGATTTTTACAAAGGGCAACTGATCGCCATAGTTTTAGGGACCGGAGCAGGACAGGCCCGGACTTGTGTAGGATATGACGGCGCGACTAAAACAGCGACGGTTACACCGGCATGGGCGACGATTCCGGACGGGGATAGTTATTTCGCCGTTCTCAATACCGGATCGACGGTAGTAGTAGACTGGGCAGACGGCGGGAGGCTTGATTTGATTCTCGATGCTATCCTCGCTGATACCAACGAACTCCAGACCGATGATACCCCGGGCGCACTGTCGGCGATTGATGCGAAAATAGATATTATCGATACCACGGCAGACGCCATTCTCGTAGATACCGGAACCACTCTACCGGCGGAGCACGCCGCGCTTCCAACCGCAGCGGAAAACCGGGCGGAGATGGATAGCAACAGCACGCAACTCGCGGCGATTGTAGCCGATACCAACGAGCTGCAAACCGATATCACGAACGGCGGGCGTGTCGATCTTATCCTCGATGAATTGACCTCCCAGGGCGATACCAATGAGGGAAAACTCGATACAATTGATACCGTGGTTGATGCGGTTCTCGCGGATACCGACGCGCTGCAAACTGTTTTTCTTTCCGCTTTTGCAGAGGTAACGGCAAAGCCAGCCGACGGGGCCGCCCTTGCGGGTAAACTTGCATATTTAGTTCACTCTGCAATACAGAAAGCAACTTTCAATAAAGATACTGGCGTGCATACGATTTATCAGAGTGATGGGGTCAGCACTTTGGGAACCAGAACGCTGACCGACGACGGAACAACACAAACCTCGGGGGCGATGAGCTGATGGCTTTCGATACCGTCGATCTCCGGAGAAGCGCCATGAACCTGGCTACGTTCGGGATAACCAGTTTGCTTTTTATCCCGCTGACTCCCGATAGTTCGTTTTCCACCGATGACAGTGAGAACGTTCTCGGGTATTGGATCGGGCTCGATGTTTCAACGGAAATAATAATAACACCTGACGAAAGAACGATATTTATTCTGACAGATAATAGAACTTTAGAAGTAGACTATGAAAACAGAAGCATAATAATTTAATAAGGAGTAAAAAATGTCATTCTCTAATGTAGCGGAAACCGAAGTTTGCAATCGGTGATATTGACGTTAACTCCGATTAAAAAAAATAAAATGATAGTAAGGTATTATAATGCAGCAGTTTGTAAAAGATCCACAAGAGGTTCTTGATTATCAGGTAAATTGGTCTGATTGGCTCGATACTGATACGATTAGTACAAGTGCTTTTGTTGTTCAAACTGGTATTACTAAGGATAGCTCGTCAAACACTACCACTACTGCAACGGTTTGGCTGTCTGGAGGTACTAATGGGTCACGATATGTTATTACTAATACAATAACAACTTCAGACGGGCGAACCGCTGAAAGGTCATTTATTATTAAGGTGTCGGAGTCAAGTTCTGAAATAATCATATAACAACTGGTATTAATATTGTGATTGATCTTTTCTGCATAGCATCAGGGCCGAGTCTTACCGCTGATGATTGTGAGTTGGTAAAACAGAGCAGTATAAAAACCGTTGCCGTTAATAACTCATGGGAAATCGCTTCTTTTTGTGACTATATTTACGCCGGTGATACTAAATGGTGGGATATCTATTTCAATAAAATAAATATTGACGTAGAAAAATGGACCTGTTCAACAACCGCAGCGAATAAGTATAAAATAAATTTTCATTTCGCTTCAGGCGGCTACAATTCCGGTATGCGTGCTATACAGTTCGGAATATTCAAAGGGTTTAAAAATATTGCTCTTCTTGGGTATGATTGCTCATTGAAAAACGGTATTCACTGGCACGGTGATCATATCGGAAAAAAATTACGCAATCCAAATAAAGATAAAGTTAATATGTGGAAAGGCCATTTTAAGCGGGTATCGGATTCTGCAAAAAAGCTTGGTGTTAAAATCTATAATTGTAGCCGGTATACCGAATTGGATTGTTTTGAAATTGCAAACCTTGAGGATGTTTTAAAGTGAACGGAATTACCGTCATAACACCAACCGGTGACAGGCCGCTTGCGTTCGGACTGTTGCGTGACCGGTGGATGAAAAATCAGATAATGAAACCTGATCAATGGATTATCGTTGATGATGGTGATACGCCATACGGAACTGACGGGTTGCCGGAATATGCTCATTATATCAGGAAAGAGAAAAGCAAAAATGAATCAGGGTATAGTATAGGAAGAAATCTTTTAGCCGCATTATCAGAAGTTAAATGTGATGATGTACTGATAATGGAAGATGATGACTGGTATTCTAATGGCTATATATTTTTTATGCATAGCCTTCTCGAACAGTGTGATCTTGTCGGGCTATGGGGAACAAATTATTACAATGTGAAAGTTCCCGGTTATCGTGAAATGGGAAAAAATACCCATGCTTCACTTTCTCAAACGGCTTTTAATAAGTCATTTATTCCAAATTTGATAAAGTCTATTCCGGGAAATATTTCTATCGATTTAAGATTATGGAAAAACAATACTGGATTATTAAAGAATGGCCGTGATTTAAAACTTCATTGTTCTATAAAGGGAATGCCTGGACGTGAAAATGCCGGAATTGGTGGATTAATCCAATACTATAAACTGGACAAAGATTATTTAAAATTGGTGCAATGGTGCGATGACGCTGAAGTTTACATTGATTTAATGGAGAGAAAATTTGTATAAATTATCTGTAATAATTCCTTTTTTCAAAAATATCGATAGCAATATCGAGCAAGAATTAATTTATGAATAACAAAATAGTTATATATACGGCAATTGCAGGTCACACAAAGGATATTTTAAGAGATCCCGAACCGATACCTAATGTTGACTATATATGTTTTACTGATCAAATTATAAGATCAAAAATATGGAAGATAGTGCCATTTGAATTTAACGGAAAAAATCCTGTTCTAATAGCAAAATATCCAAAGATATTACCGCATAGGATATTTAAAGATTACGAAATATCAATATGGGTGGATGGGAATGTAATTCCTAAAAATAATATTGTAGATAAATGCAATAGTTATCTTGATGGGTATAACATGGCATTGCATTTACACCCAAAAAGGAATTGTATTTATAAAGAGATGGAGCGAGTTATAGAAGTTGATAAATGTGAGATATCACATATTTTTAATAACTTAAAAGAATATATAAAAATTGGAATGCCTGAAAAATTCGGTCTTTATGAATGCGGAGTATTGTTTCGAAGGCATAATGAAAAAGAAATTTCAGATGCAATGGAATTATGGTGGAATGAAATATCGTTAAATGATCATTATAGAGATCAAATAAGTTTCCCCTTTATATTATGGAAAACAGGATTGAGTATTTATTCAATCGATGAGGATTTAAGAAAAAACTGTTGTTTGAGTTTTAGGCATCATATTAATAAATTTAACAGAAGAATAATGAGAAAAGTGGCTTAAATGCTTGAGGCCGGAAAATTACGTCACCGATTAACGATACTGGAATCTACTGAAGAGCAGGATTCCGATACCGGCGATATGGAATTGACCTGGACTGAACTCGATACTGTTTGGGGATCGTTCGAATCGTATTCAACAAAGGAGTTTATCGCGTCCGCTACAACTCAAAATCAAACGTCTGTACGGGCAGTAATAAGGTATCGATCCGATATTACCGCGGGAATGAGAATTCAATTTAGAACGAAAACGTATGAAATAGTTGGCCCTCCGTTATCTGATAAAGATTCCGGGCTTGAATATCTTACCCTTATGCTTGCCGAGGTAATAGATGCCTGATACTCAATTTGAACTTAAAGGGTTAGATGAGCTTTTGGGTAAGTTTGCATCGATAAAAAACGATGTCAAATATAAGGGCGGTCGATTTGCATTGCGTAAAGCTGCCAACCTTGTGGCAAATGCGGCTAAAACATCCGCGGCTACAATAGACGATCCGGCGACCGGTAGAAGTATTCAAAGCAATATAGCTGTGAGATTTAGTAATAGAACTTTCAAACGATTAGGAAATTTGATGTTTCGAGTAGGTGTTTTGCATGGTGCGCAGTTAAATAAGGGCGGCGATATTTCACCGAAAGCACCGACACCGCATTGGCGATTGATTGAATTCGGTACAGAGAAAATGTCTGCACATCCGTTCATGCGGCCTGCGCTCGAAAACAATATTTCGGCGGCAACAAATGAGTTTATAGGTCAATATAAAAAAGCGATCGACAGGGCAATTAAAAATGCCAAGAAGGTGGCAGCATAATGTACCCTCCATTATTTGCTATAATAGCTGGTGATGCAACGGTAAAAACCGTATTCGGAACGAGCCCGATAAGAGTTTTTCCGTTTGGCAGTGCTCCGGAGGGGGTCACATTGCCTTATGCGGTATGGCAAATAATAGGAGGTACGCCAGAAAATTATATCGGTAATTCCCCTGATATTGATAACTTTCTTGTGCAGATGGATATTTACGCGTCGAGTGCTGAATCGGCAAGATCAGGGGCGGAAGCTTTGAGGGATGCGCTTGAGCCATACGCTCATATTACAGCCTGGAGGGGGGAACAGATAGATAATTCAACAGGTCATTATAGGTATTCTTTCGATATAAACTTTTTCACAGCCAGATAAGGAGAAAATTATGGCTAAATTAACTCAAGGAACACAGATTTATTTTATCGATCCTGAAGATGATTCGATTGTCGAGGTTACGAGTGTAACCACGTTTAACCCCGGAGGGGCGCCTGCAGATCAGATTGAGACTACTTCTCTTACCGATACGGTAAAGACGTTTATGCGTGGGCTACGCACCCCTGGACAGGCATCTATGGAGATCAATGCCGATCCTACGAACGCGAGCCACATCAGGCTCCACGAGCTTTCAATCGATGATACGGTTGAATATCTCGAATGGGCTATTGGTTGGTCTGATGGGACCGTTGATGCCGATGTCGATTCGAGCGGGGATTATGTTTTGGCGACAAGCCGGACATGGTTTCAGTTCAATGCTTATGTTGCCGATTTCCCGATGGATTTCAACACGAACAGTGTTGTAAAATCAACCATCGCGCTGCAGCGTACCGGGACTTCAACGTGGACCGAAAAGAGCGTGTAATATGGAATTAAGTATTAATTCTCTTCAGGGTGCCGGTGCATTTACCGGCGCTCCTGTTGAAAAAGAAATTAAATGGGAACAGGACGGCGAGACACTTACCGCGACCGCTTATGTGAGGAAGCTTTCTTATAAATCGGCGGTATCCGATGTTCGTCAATTCGGCGGGGAAGTCATTGCCGGGCGTATCGCATCGTGTATCTGTGATAAAAACGGAAATCAGGTTTTCAGTGTTGAGGATATTACCGGGAACGTGGTAGACGAAAAAGGCGATACCAAAGAAGAGAAAGATAGGAAAGCAAAGATAAGGGAACGAGGGCCTTTGAATCATAGCCTTACTATTGCCCTGCTTGCCGCAATTGGAGAGGTCAACGGAGCAATAAAAAAAAAGAAGATCTGACGCCGATAGATGAGCTTTGGCATGAACTTGTATTATGTGGTATCGGAGGAAAGACGATTGAAGAGGCACAGAATAATATCAGCTACGAAGAATTTACGAGCTGGATTGCATATAGAAACCGCCGCGGATCTTTGCACGTTGGGATGAGGATTGAAAATTCAATGGCACAAATTACTCAAATGATTGCGAACAGGTACAGACCTGAAAATACTCCTCCGTATAAGATATATGATTTCGCGCCGCATCTTGATGAACCGGAATTGACGGCAGACGATTTAAAGGAATGGCAATAGATGGCAAGTTCACTTGGAGTTTTGACTTTGGACCTTGTCGCGAAAACAGGTGGTTTTATAGGGCCACTTGATCAAGCCTCGCGCAAATCTAAAAAAGCATCTTCCGATATAAGCGCATCATTTAAAAACTCAATGAAAAGAATAGATGCGTGGGCTGCGGGGATAGCGATTGCGGCACCTGCGGCGGCAATCGCTTTTACAAAAATGAGCCTGTCTTCTGCCGACGCAATAGGAAAGGTATCAAAAACAGCGGGTGTTACCACTGATACCATTCAAGAAATGAGACATGCAGCAAGCTTATCAGGAATAGCGTTCGGAGACCTTGATCAAGGTATGCAGCAATTCAATAAGCGCGTTGGTGAATTGAGAGCAGGTACCGGTGCATTATATACATACCTGAATAAAACAAATAAAGCATTGATGGGTCAAGTGACATCGGCAAAATCTACTGATGAAGCACTTGATCTTGTTTTCAAGTCAATGAAAGATGTTGCTAATTCTTCAGACCGTGCAGCAATTGCCGCTGCGGCATTTGGAAGATCGGGTCAACGAATATCAATAATGGTAGATGATTACGAACAATTAAGAAAGGAAGCAAGAGATCTTGGCCTTGTAATCGATGGAGATTTAATCAAAAACGCTGAAATTGCAAATGACAAAATGGATACGATGTCAAGAATAATAAAAACACAGCTCACTTCTGCTTTTATTGAATTAGCTCCAACTATAATAGCGGTAACGCAAGGAATAACCGGTGCCACTATTGCAATTTCAAGTTTTTTCAAAGCCGCAGACCGAGAAGTTAAGGAGACTCCTTATATCGATAAACTTAAAGAAGAGCTAATTTCGCTTGAAGCTGCACTTAAAGACGCCGAGGAGGCTGGCGTAAAAACCTTTGCAACAATGACATCAGAGGGTGCTTTTGTTAATACTATAGGATCGGCACGAGCACAAATAAAAATATTAAAAGAGGAAATAGGTTCACTTTCTAATGTTGACGCTGGTGATGTCGGTGGTGAGATCGGACAAGAAGTTGTCAATAAATATAAATTGGCCTTTTCAAGCCTTGATAAGATAACACCTAAAATATTCAATGTGCTAAAATCGGAATACGAAAAAGACCGAGATGAATTTATCGAAATCACCGGTGATAAATTGGCCGCACAAGAAATTTTCAATCAGAAAATGATTGCACTTAATAAGAAGCTAACTGGAGAAGATACTTCTTGGGCTGATTTTGGAAAGGTTATTGAAGAAACATCGAAAGTAAACAAGCAAAGACTTGAATTAATAAAAAATTCAAATGCGGCGATAGCAGCAGAAAATGATAGGCAGCTCAAAGAGGATATTGCAAGAGACGCGGTATTGAGACAATACATTGAAGAAGCAGATATTGCGGAAATAAACAATACAAAAGACAATCATAAACGAGAGTTGAAACTACATGAATATAAATTCGCAAAGTTGAAAGAATTATATGAAGAGGACAGTGAAGAGCGGCAACAAATAGAACGAATCAAAACTGCGGAACTTGAAAAAATAAATAATGAATTTAATGAAAGCTATTGGGATAATTATTTGGTATCACTCGAAAACAATATGAAAAATATGGATCAGATTGTTGGTGATTCTATAAGTAATTTATCTTCACAGTTTGGTGATTTTTTTGCATCGGCAATAATGGATTCCGAGAACCTTGAGGAATCATTTAAAAATATGGCTCTTGGAATAGCAAAATCAATGCTATCAGCAATCGGAGAAATGATCGCTCAATGGTTGGTATATAAGATTACAAAAATTGCAGCGAATAAAGCAGTCCATGCCGCCGCAATACCAGAAATGGTTGCTGCGGCAGAGGCGGGGTCATTACTTGCTGGAATAAACGCCTATGCATCAGCCGCTGCTATTCCGTATGTCGGTTGGGCTATGGCTCCGGGTGCAATGGCTGCCGCTGAAGCGGTTACACAACCTATGGTTGGCGGTGTAACCGCTGCAATGCTGGCTGGTATGGCGCATGATGGAATTGAAAGCGTGCCAGAAACCGGAACATGGTTACTACAAAAAGGTGAACGGGTTGTGGCGGCTGATACATCGCAAAGGCTTGATAATATTTTATCAAAGATATCTTCCGGTGGTAGTAAAACTACTATTATGGTAAATTTACATGGCAATTTTATAGGAAACAATGCTGCAATGCGCGATCTTGCTATTCAGATAGACAAGAATATAAAACATGAACTTTCTCGCCGCGGGGCAATAGTATAATGGCAGCAGAAGGCGAAATTTATCTGTACCCTGAAGGTGTTGAATCCGACGCAGTGTTGATATCAACGTATGCACGGGAGGTTCAAAGAAGTTTTGAAAGATTCGGAAGCTCCGATAGAACGCTTGATGGAAGCTTAAAAAGAGATACAACATCACTGAAATACACATTTACAATAAGCTATGAATATATAGACCAGGATACGCTTGATTTAATTTATACCGATTATTCTCCAGATACAAGAATGGAATTAAAAATGTATATAACGGATTCGACATGGTTCACTAATTTTGACGATGAAATACCTGTCGTAGTGATTGAACCGTTTTCTTTTATCGATTTTAGGACAGGATTTACAACTAAAGTATACAAAAGTTTGTCGCTTGTTTTTACAGAGGTATAATGTTAACCGCTCCAAGTGCTGAATTTACTACTGCCGCTAATGCCGCAGATAGAGAACCAAAGGTAAGGGTAGATTTCCTTTGGACTGATCCGTTTGTTTTATCAGGTAATAAAGTTACCTCTGATGATGTAAATAATTTTGGTGATCTTGGATCAACGGTAGTGGATGATTTATTATTGCATACGGTTGATACTAAATTATCAACACCGCACAAATACGTTATTAATGACGGGACGCTTATAAATGACGGAACCTTCTACCCTGTTCCTGGGACCGTTGAAGAGGCGGCTTATAATCAAGTTGGATGGTATACGGAAGATGTGAGTGATAGTGACGGTATTTTTAGCGAAGAGCCGGAACTTACCGTCAAGTTTGCGGAGGCAAGATCAATTAAAAAATTAATCGTTGTCGGTGAACCGACGTTGGAAGAATACCCGGTTGACTTCGACGTTTTTATATATGATGAAGGCGATGTTCTTTTGAATCCAGTTACCAATTTTGCCGGAACTTCGGTTGAGACAATGCTCGACTTTGTTTCTGACGATATAACAACAGCAAAGTACATGGTTTTAAAATTAAACCAATGGTCTGCTAGCGGTACGATAGGAAAGATTGTCGAATTTTTTGGAGTGCTGACGAGCACCTTGTATGGTGGCGATGTCGTATCAATGAATATCCTTGAGGAAACGGAATCAGAAGAAAGTTACTCTCCTTTTGGGTGTATGTCATGTAATGAAATGAAAATTGAACTTCAGAATATAGAGATTACGGTTGATGGGGTAGATATAGAAAATCCCTATTTACCCGAAAATGATGATTCGTATTTAAGTAGTTCAATAACACAAAATGTGAGAATTACTCCGTATATCGGATTTAAATTGCCTGATACATCTATTGAATATGTCCCTATGGGAGTTTTCTGGTCCACGAATTGGGATACATCGGAAAGTATGTTTGCGGCGTCTGTTACTGCAAGAGACAGGCTTTATATATTGTCAAAAAATTATTTCCAAGCCGACGAAATACTTGAAAGCACAAACCTGAAAGAAATTGCAGAATATGTATTAAATCATGCAAAGGTAAATATTCCACTTAATGATCTTTCTTGGAGTGTTGACGATTCACTCGAAAGCTATACGGTAGATTACGCATGGTTGGGAAAGGTAACTTATTTCGAGGCGCTTAAAAAAATAGCTTCTGCCTGTATTGGTAGGTGTTATTGCAATAGAGATGATGTTATTGTAATCGAATCTTATTCAGCAGATCAAGTATCGGAAGATCCTGACATTACTATTGATCATGGTGATTGTTTTGAAAAAAGAAGGGAAATGAAAGAAGTTAAAAACAGTATAATTGTTCCTGTATGCCCGCTTGCTCCAGAAGAAGAGGACGGGGATATATACAGTTCTGATACTATCGATGTCGGGGCTTTAGACACATCGATTGAACAAAATATTAAATGGGAAGATGATGCGGTATATGAGTTTGCCAGCGTAGATATTACCAATACCGATGTTGTAATGACGTTAACTTCAGAAGAATATTTTCCTTGGGGAGCTAATCTTATATTTACTAAAATATCAGGGACATCAGGATCTTTTGAATATAAGATAACCGGAAAAAAACTAATTCCAGTTGTCGGAATTGACAATGAAATAGCAGAGGATACCGAATCACAATCAAAATACGATAAACAGGAGTATGATTTAAAAGAAAATTATTTGATACAGGATTCAACTGTTGCGGCATCAGTAGCAGACGCATTATTGCAATCACTCAAAAACAATAGGAGAGATATTGATATTACTATTCAAGGGAATCCGTGTACCGAAATAGGGGATATCGCAAGTATTGAAACGTATTCCAAATTATCAACTTATGAAGAATTTAGAATAATAAGAAATCAATTTGAAATAAATAAATATGGATTGAAGTTGCAAGTTACGGCAAAAAATACTATTGATTTCGGGAGCTAAATATGGCAGGTGAAGTATGGGTAGCGCCTAAAACAGATTTCGGTGTAGAGGCTATACCAACGACTTATTATAATGAGGTTGGGGAAAATCTTACAGTATTGCATCGGGGCGGGGGTATCGCCGCAGGTGAGTCATTACCAATAATAGGTACTGCTCCGAGTTATGCACTTGATATTAGTACCGGAGATTTGATTAAATACGATTCATTTGTTATTGGTGCTAATTTAGAGGTGCATCTTATTTCAACCACGGATAGAGCAATTGGAAACAAGATTCATTTACTGACCGATGATACATATACGCTTACTTTGCTTAGGCTTACCGGGACACAATCAGGTTACGCACAAGTATCAACTAAAGATTTTAGCGGGACCGTTGATTTCAATGATTACATGGTTGCCTCGTTTATTTACAATGGTATAACATGGCAATTAATGAATAGGAATTAATAAAATGTATCTTAAAAAATCATCTTCCGGATTACCTACAGTTGATAGATGCTTCGATGATTTGATAGCGTATATAAATCGACAAGGAAGCTCTTCGGGAACTGTATCGGTTGCAACAACTTACCCGATAACGGCAGAAGGCGGTTTTTATATAACCGGAATAAATGGAATGGGATATAAATTAAATAAGGGGTTGCTTGTAAAAACATCATTAACCACCGATCTCACATTTGTAATAGCCGTTGAAAACGACTATAATATATCAGGGGTAATTTATGAAGATGTTGAAAGCGGAGGGTTGTGTAAAGTGATTGTATCCGGTCCTGCGGATGTTTATTTTAATTCAAATGGTGCAACTCGTGAAAATTATGTTAGAATGTCGAAATCTGCCGATACTGGTTATACCGATAACGGCAGGGCGCAATCAGATAGTATTTCAAGGGTTGATCCTTTGAGATTATTGGGATGGGTTTTTGAATCAAGATCGGGAGAAGGGTTAGCCAGATGCATATTAAAAAGATAAACATTTCATTACTGTTATTGATTTATTGTTTTTCAATAAGTTATGCAGTTGTGCAAGAATTGCCTGATAGCATTGAGACGGAGGCGGTTAAAATAACAGAATCAGGTTCTAACAATAATTTCACCTATACTGATTCTGATGGTAATTTGATAGTTGATGGCAGTTTCAGTGATTATTATAATTTATGGTTACAATACTATTCCAATGGCTCGGGGTCTGGTTATCCCGCAAAAATGTTTCTCATTGATACATTATCTAATTATGATATGGATGTTGCCGAAGATCAGACAGGGCCACATTTCTGTATTGTTCAACGTAAATCACGATATTTCTATGCCGGAAATTATTTCAGTCAATTTCGTATTGGATCATTTAACAGAACACAAAAATCAGGTAAAGATTCAATAGCGAATTCCAATATGGGTCTTGAAGCGTGTTTCAGTAGCTACGATAGATCATTAATGGGAATAAATGATATTATTTACATTAATGATTCAACGGGGCAAACCATTATTAATGATAAGACGTTTCACTTCGGAAGCGATACCTACCCATGCTTAATAAAGGGAAGTTTGGCAGTTCAAGATTTATATTCAGATAATAAATTTATTTACGCAAACTCCGTAGGGAAGTTATGCACCACTTATGTAAAATTTTACGGCGATGCCACTATTTTTCCTGGCGCTATTTGGTGTGATTCAACTCATACCGGTATCGGTATATCCAATTTAGGCTCTGGGCCACGGACAACATATATTGCTGGAGGAGCATCGTGGAGTTCAGAGCACGGGTCATATTTACAGTTAAATGGTAACGGTGATGAGGACAGCACTGGATCAGTGACATTAAAGGCTGGTATTAAAGGGAATGTCAATTTGTCTGGTGATAGCATAATAATTCATTTATATGACCCATCTGATGATCTTGCTGATATTAAATATGATTTGTTAATAACTCATGGGATTATCGGTTATGATGATTCAAATACGGTATTTATACGTGCATATAGAAATTCTGGTGAAAATTCAGTAATAAGGATATTAGGTGGAAAAGGATCATCAACGACCGGTGGTATGATAGAACTTGGAAACGAGGAATCTAATCATACTTCTTTGTGGGCAGATACAATAAGTTTAAATGGTATTGTATTATTGAGTGATGCAGTACCAGCGGTTTCAGCAGATACTATATTGATAAAAAATAATGGGAGAGTACGGCCATTACTGGTTTCAGATTTGTTGGCTTCTTTAAGTGGGACAGCTTCAGCATCATTCGACTGGAACAGTCAGGAGCTTGATAATGTCGGACGGATTGGGATTAATACCACCGCAGACCCGAATCGGTATATAAATATTGATGATGCTGCACTATCGTTTACAAGCACGTTTTATGGGATATATCAGAATTTGGTTAAAACGGCGGGGGCCAGTGATGTTAATGATCATTTTTATGGTAATTATAATTTAATTGATTTAAACCAAAATGCTGGAACAATCGGGTATGTTAGAAGTACCTATAATTTACTTAGGGTTACTGATGGTAATATTGGTGACGTTTCTAATAGCAGGACAGCAATAAATAATCTTTCGTTTCTTGATTTAAATGGTGGAAAAATATGGGGAGATGCCATTGTTGGATTTTTTAGTATTGATCAAGAAGCTGCTAACGAAATTACCGGAGATGTTTACGGAATACAAATTTATGTCGATCTTGACGGAACAGTCGGCGGAACGTCGTACATGCTGTATCTTAATGAAGCCAGCGGCATTGATTACGGCATTTACCAGAACGGAACGGCTCCTAATGTATTTGGTGGTGATTTACAATGTAGTTATACAACGGCAAATAGGATGGCATGGATAGGTGGTGACAAGGAGATAAAATCGGTATTATCTTCAATTGATACAACTGAAATAGCTGCACTTGATAGTGTTTTGTTGACATCTACACCATATTGCAGTTTGTTTGATGGCGCAACGTATCGGGCAAGAGCACAGGCGTTTGTTAGAAAATCATTGAAGAGAATTTCAATTCAACTACCACAGTTGACAGGAGCAATAACAGCGTCAACGATTACAACGATCCATTTTCCAGCTGGATATTTAGTTGCTCCAGTATCTTCTTTAAGTTTCTATCCATTACACCCGATACCAATAAATAGTATACCTGATGGAATGGGATGGATAAAGGATAGTACGAATACTGTTTTACGTGTATATGGAAGTATTCCGTATGGATATATGGGCGAAGATGCTTCTGGAGGTATTTATCCATGCCAAGTAGATTGGTTTTATTAAAGAATAATTACGATAGAGTTGGAGTATAGGTTTTAATTAGTGCTCCCGGAACGGTTGGCGGCAACCGGGAGTGAAATGCCGCAAAGCTCAAAACAATGAGCATAGAAAGAATCGTATGATGGCGGCACTGAACAGACATCTTGGATGGATACAGCTTTTGCTCACCATTGGCGGACTTATATTCATTTATGGGCAACAGGTCCAGTCAATGAAGGATATTGAACGTAGGACCACGCAATGTGAGGTTGATAACAGAGAACAGAATGTATCAACCAAGGAGATAATGAATGCCGTATATGATATAAAAGGTGATATTAAAGAAATAAAAGCTGAATTAAAATATATATCAAGAAGGTCTAAATGAGGCGGTAAAATGAAAACAACCTACGCGGATAAAACAAGGTTATACAGATACCTTTTAATGCTTCTCTTCATTTCAACCGTGCTCTGTGTTTTTATTCCGGGCGACCGGGTAGGGGCGGAACCGAAAGAGGTACGGTATGGGGTTACAATTTACACCGATCTGATATCGCCTCCCTATGTCGGTTTTCTCACTCTCAAACAGATTGAGAAAATAATAGTAGGGCAGAAACATGAGCAGGTGATCATTCATCCAAAGGCGGTAAAATGAATCCTCGTATGATTGATTTCCAGAAATACCTTGTTCATCGCATAAGGCCTCTTGATATTATCGGGACCACTTCTTTCGGCGTTCTGCCGAGAATAATACACCGCAACACCTGGGGCGGTATCGGGCTGTACAAAAAGCGCGCGATGCTCTCCACTCATACCGCGATAACGGCTATTGGCAAAGACGGACGGTATTGGATTATTGAAATGGACGCTACCAAGAAAAAGGATATCTACATTTCGGCCGATGGTAAAAAAATAATCACTGAAGAGGAATATCACCACAATGCCGACATGCGCGGGAAGTGGACGAAGACGCATATTATTTCCGGGGTGAAGCTCACTGATCCCCGGGAATATGTTACCGATAACATCAGAGATCCGCACGTTTGCTGGATCGGTCGAGCTAAGCTGACACTACAGCAAATAAAGGATGGCAACAATTATCTATTCGACATCTACCATCACGGTAGGCGGTACGATTACGCCGACGTTGCCGGACTCTGGAAAGTATTGTCTGCTTTACATATAACCGGTTCGCCGGAGGAATTAATCTGCTCTGAATTGGCACAGCGCGTATATGAACATATTGGATATTTCAAGCATCGGGTAAAACCGATGACTCCGCGGCAATGGCAGATTTCTCGGAAAATTAAGGAGGTAAAGGTATGAACGAAATGCTACATACAATTTTAATCAACGTCGGGATTCCGGGAGCGATTTCAATTATATGTTTAATAATCGCTCATAAATTCCCGAAGCAAAAAGCTCTTGATATTACCGGGGCTGCTTGTGAAAAATTTGGCCGACTAGTATCGGCCATAGGTAATACAAGGCTTGGGAAAAAAAGTATGGATAAATTAGAAAATGATATCATTTCAAAAATTGTTGACATTGTAATCAATGGAGCACAGCGGTTTCTAAAAGGGTGTAAGGCCGACAACATCAAAGAATCGGTGGAAAAGAAAATCGACAAAAACTTGTTAAATTCTTTTAATGATGCGATGAAAAAATGAAACCGGAAGATTTTTTAACTCTTTCAGTCCTCACTATTGAGGACTTTAAAAGGGCCGGAGCAGAGATTGATGGAATGCGATTTGAGGCGGTTCATTGTATGGATCAATTCGCACTTGGACTGCCTGACAACGCCGCCGTGCAATTGCTGCACAATGGGTGTAATACCGGGAAGCACGACAGCCCGGAACATCCGGCCGGAGAGGCGATCGACATTACCATCATCGGGCACCAGCCTCCCGTGTGGGAAGTGGTCTGCAGGTTGGCATATTCAGGTTTCAAGGCAATCGGTGTATATCTTAATTATAAAGGGATTTATTCTTACCATGCGGATATTTGCAGGTATCGACAATGGGCTCAATTTATTCATGAGGACGGCCACCGAGAACAGGTTGCACTCATAGAAAACCTGCAACGATTTTTAAAAAAGTGAGGAGTATTTTTAAATGAAACCAAATCTGTTTATTTTTCTTTTAACGACATTGTGTATGTCAGCAAATTTTTATATAAGAGCCGATGGTACAGCTACAAAAGTAAACGCCGTAGGCCCGTCAACTGACTATACTGCGTGTATGACGCTTGCAACTCATAACGCTGCCTCTTTTAATGCTGGGGATACTGTATTCTGCGTATATGACGGTGGTATTAATAGAGGGGTTTTTACTCCAAAAAACGGGGTTATTTATAGATGTTACGGAGGATTCTACAGTAACAGCCATAGAGCATGAATGGCCTTCTTACACCATAGACACTACCTGGGGAAGCAATCTGTCCTCATGGACGATCACAGAGGGGCTTACGGTAGACTCTAACACTCTGGTCCATACTACCGTAATCTGCGAGGCTTGTAGCGCCTTTGCCGGGTATACTGGAGATTATACGGGTAGTTCCGCGGCGGGATCTTTTACCATTACAGGTAATATGAGCATAGGAGCTGGATGTGAGTATAATGGGGAATGCTCTGCGGTGATAACTAAACGCTATGATAGATGGCGCAGGATTAAAAGAATGGGATCTTTTTAATATATATCAGCTATGAAGCATATGGTTGAAATAGGTATGGGATAACTTCATGAGCAAGGCAGAAGTTGCCGCGCCCATTCGTTTAAGGTTTCTGTTGATATTGGAACAAATCCGGCCTTGCACGGTTCAGAAGCAAGTTCACGCATACGAGCGGCAATTTGGGCGCAGTCTTCGGAGCCTGCCTTGCTTTGTTGTGTATAGTGACTGCCGCTTCCGCTTTTCTGCGGGCGGACTGGTTTAATAAGCAAGTTAAGAAAATTCTTTGCTGCTTCGTTCGCAACTCCGTGAACCTTTTTATATGAATCGCGACTTCCTTGACGGCGATTTTCGTCAACAAATTGCATGGCGATATTAGCCTGAAAAGAATAATACAACTCTTTGTCTCTTCGCAAAGCCGCTTGTACCGTTTTAATAGCTTCTTGATATTTCATAAGCTCCTTTCCGCCCGCCTATATTCTAAAAAGGCAGGCATTGTACACCGTCCTCACGCACTGGCCCCTGGCCGGGTCGCCAGCAATACCGGGCACTGATGCCCGACGTGATATTGTATCATTTCACAATGTCGTAACATTATTAGATACCGCCTCTATCCAATGCCCGGTATTGCTGGCTGCGGCTGTTATACGACTGTAAAAATTTAATTTTCATAGCAATCAGAAAATTTTGGCGCGTTTGTAATATTGACGCCGTTCGAGTTTTCAGACTCTTTCATGGCTTGATAGAAATTTTGTAACCACGCCGATGTTGTTATCTCAATAGCCTCTTGATTAGGCTTAACGCCGAAATCTTTTTCAACACCATATTGAACCTGCCTGACGTAATGCAAATGCATGCAAAGTGAAACACCCTTCGCCTTCTCGATTCTGCACAATCCGAAAAAAGCCAAAATTTTATCCAATGGAAACCTCCTTAAATTTTTATTGCGTGTAACGGTCAGCGGCTATGCGAAGTCGCCTTGCAATTTGGGACGAGTCCGCGAGCCTTATAGCCGCTTGTTGGTAGAAGTTTTCCGGGCCTCATCACGATAAGCGCGGAGTAACTTCCGACCTAAAACTTCTATTTGATTAGCAATACTGGCCGTCAGTTCGCTTTCCGGGGCATGGTACACACGACAGGCATTGACAGCTTCAATAATGCAAGTATTAGGAACTTGAGCCACCCATACGCCATCTTTCTTCTCGTATATGTCTGAATATTCGGTGGAGCTCTTAACATAATTTGCAGTGTTATACTGAACGGCTTGGCCATTAGGAAAGCGAACTGTAAGCAACTGATACCTCCTTAAAAGAGCCGCGCTTTATTATCTCAAGCCCGGCAAATTTTTACCAACGGTCATACGCTACCCGACGTTTCCAATGTGCGAAGCCAAGCCCGCTTCGCCCGCTGCGGGTAGCGTTTGTTGGCGGTTAGTTGTCGCCGATTCCGCAGCATTTAGAGCAGCGCAACAAACCTTTGCCATGTAAAAAGACCTATCAATATTATGCATAGTATACTGGATAATAGCCCTAGACCATCCTCCGTGCCGCTTTACAATAAACTCCTTTCCAGTATCCTCTATTTTATATGCGCTGCTCATATTAATTAGTTTCTAAGGCGGCAATTACCGCCAACGGATCGCGGCACCGGCCAGAGCCGGGGCGCACGAAGTAGCTCCGCTATTTTGTGCTGCCGCTGTTAGCAGAAGTAAACGGTGACTCCCCTTGTTCTTCCGCCGCTTCTTTGCCACTTAATGGTACAAAACTATCGCACGATACTAGCCATGTAGGATCAAAATTCCACGGCCAATTAAACCAACCCCCACGAATACCAGTAGTATCACCAACAACATGGGCTTGTCGCTGTGAACAGGTTGAATGACAATCACCTGGAATAGAACCGCGCCCTTTACAATTATAACAATCTGGCCTAGACATGATACCCTTTCGTTTATGGTTAGCGGCGGCCTATTATAAAGACTCGCCAAAAATTTCATTTAACGTATTGGCGATAACAGAAGTTGCGCCGGTACCTCAGTTCCGTTACACTGATCGGAACCATGTAAATTGTTAATATTAATAACACCTGTCTTTAAGTCGATATTTTGGGCTGGCAGTGTTGTACGATGTGCCTGGCCGTCCCCCTGTACTTCGGCTGGCTGTGAATTAAAACATAACCCACAAATGTATCCGCCATTTAACGCAATCACATCGGAGCACTTTAATATTCCGTGCTTTTTGCAATGGAAAATAACTTTGATATCACTCACTCGAAGCCTCCAATGTTAAGCCAGCCGAACTCCAATTTTCTCCGGCCAGACATTTTGTACAACGGATTAGGTTAAGTTTAGTACCGGCATAATGTACTTCGGAGGGCTCCACCCCTGCCATGAGACATTGACAATTGCCCGCACCGTATGCCGGTATTGAATTTAACGTTTGTTGTGTGAATGTAAAATTGATTACCATAATATTATTTTGCGAACGGTGTTATTTCTTTAGACTACCGGGCTTGTGATAACCGCCTGTTTCCATTCTAGCACGCACCTTAAGCTCTCCAATGTTGCTTTTCATCATTCTATCAAAATCTTCTCGACGAGAATCGAGCCTTTTAAATATCATTTTAACTTTCATAGAACCTCCAATGTAGTGAGCAAAAACTATTTATATAAAAATCAATTTTATTTCCACACAACGGCCCTCGGGTAAGTGTAGTGCGTAGCATTAAGCGTAAGCGACATTTACCCGATGTTAAGTGAAGTACCGCCCGATTCCTCTTTCTCCTGCGCGGCGACAACAACGTCTATTAATTCAATCCCATCTTCATATATTCGTTTTGCTTCATCAAATAAATACTTGCGCACATCATCAAAAGATTTATTGTTGTACACTGGATCTGTAGATGTGTCAACCTGAACAATAATGTTTATTAACAAGATAACCTCCCGGTTTTAGCCGCGCCCCCAAATCTCAAGAGGGCGGTATTTCATTTAACATCTGCGGCTAAGTGACGTGCGTTTCGCATGTGCCTTGTGCCGGAGCCGAAGGCGTAGCATTTAGCCGCTGTTGTGTGACGTTCAGTTTGATTCCTAATTCTGCTGTTGAAAGTTGGCGGATACCAAGTACGCAGTATGAAGAATAGACGCCTAACGAGCCGCCATTGAAAATGTATGTTACTATTACAACCCAAACCCGGCCTGTAAACTGTTCGTGGCTTGGAATAAATTCTTGAAGGCAAAGGCTGTCGCCAACCTTAAACTCTCTATCGTTTTTACGAATTTCGAACGTTTTTTCACCGCTGATTATGGCGGCAAAATACTGAGGCCACGTTTTTAAATAATGAACAGCCAACTTGAAACCTCCAATACTCAAGAAAACTTAATGTAACACAACGTCGTCAGGCACCCGCCCGAAGTTGCCGACGACAATACTGGCACGACTCATCATTTATAACTACCGGTTGACCACAAATCAAACTTAACGGACAATCAATACAGCTAGTCGGCAATTTTGGGCTGCCTGTGTTATGCGATAGTTGAGCGAGTTCCGACAGTTCTTTTTTTATGCGTTGCCACGCCTCGTTTGCCGCTGTTGATGTAATACTCCAATGCACCATTGTGTCAACAGTGTCGATATCTTTATCAAGCATAAAAAACTCCAATCGATCTCTTGTAACGAAATTTTGCATAACGGTTGGCCGCACCGGCGCTTCGACGGGTCGCCAGCAGTATGTGGGGCATGGACTTAATAAATGTTGCGCAACACCGTTCAATCACACACACTTTCTTCCGTAGCATGATGCCCCACATATTGCTGGCTGCGGCTGTTATAAGCATGTTGTTGCCGATTCCTTATTTCTATTTGAAATGGTCCAAAACTCTTCCGGAGAAAATCTTTCTAATGGAGAATCTAAATCTCCAAGAAATAATTTATCGTCTGGACCAGCAATTACAGTATAGTACCCGTATTCATCGTGAGGGTTATACAAAACATATCCGGGCTTAATTTTAACTCCGTTTTTATCGACCATTTCAACTCCAATTCTCAAGAGGCAATAATTGCCGATAACGGTTTGCCGCACCCGCCAGCTGTTGCACCGCCCCCGACCGCATCACCTCGCTGCAAGGGGCTGGATAGGTGTATGCTATTACGCATCTGCGGGCACCTTGGGGAGCGGTGCAATTGCTGGCTGCGGCTGTTGTGTGAACGTAAAGGAGCCTTCCCTAGTGTCGCGCGAACCGATGATTTTCCGCCAGCTTGACGTTGCAGGCTCCGCCGTATGTCGCTCATGCCCACACTTTTCGTCCTTGCCGTACATCGGCTACGTTCTCTTCGTCGCGCAATACAATTCAAAAAGGCTCCTTTATTTCCACACAACGGCCCGCGCCACCCGCCCGACGTTTCAATGTTGGGCTGGCGCTGTTATAGGCTGTAAACCAGCGACTCCTAATTTATCCGCCGCCACGCCTTTTTCTAGAAGAAGCTTTGCGGCGTCGGAAACGGACTTAATATCTTGCGCCTCTTCATCAGATATTTCAACATCGTATTCATCCTCGCATGCCATAATAAGTTCAATTTCATCAAGAGAATCTATTTCAAAATCCTCTTTAAAAAGTGACGATAATTTAACATAGTCGTGTGCGCAATCAAGTTTCTCGGCTATTAATTCAGTAAGGATCATAAAAAACGCTCCGTATTTTGTGGCGGCCTCCAACAAAGACTCGCCGGTTTATTGCCGATAACGGTCAGCGGCATCGGCGCTTCGACGGTTCGCCAGCAGTACCGGGCGTCGATGCCCGACGTGATATTGTATCATTTTACAATGTCGTAACATTATTAGATACCGCCTCTATCCAATGCCCGGTATTGCTGGCTGCCGCTGTTATAAGCATGTAAATTATGACTCCTTATCATCCTTCAAAATGGAACCCTTTAAAGCTTCCATTACATCAGACACTTTCTTTTCAACAACTGGATGTGATTCATCACTGTCTCTATTAACATAATTATGACAGTAATGCAATATTCTGTTTGCAGCACCTTTCGGTATCTGAGAAACAATATTGAGAACAGAGTTAAGGTCGGAAAGTTCATCCGTTACATTTTCAGCGATTCTCGCATCTTGCCATTTCATAAGTTCCGCTCCATTTTGACTATTTATATAAAAGAATAATTTATTGCCTTATAACGGTCAGACGCTACCCGACGTTTCCAATGTGCCATCGGCCAAGGGCGCTTCGCCCGCTGCGGGTAGCGTTTGTTGTGCGTCTGTGGCCTGCGACTCCTTAAAATGCTGCCGCGCCGCCTGCTCTTCTTCAACAGACATCACATCATTGAAATCTTCGCAGTGACCAGACAACAAATGATTCTTCAGGCCAATAAGATCAAAATCGGTTTCTTTGCAAAATGGACATTGTATATTCATAAAATCCCCTTTTTAGCGCGGCCTACAATAACGCTCTCGCAGGCAATTGCACACAACGGTCAGACGCTACCCGACGTTTCCAATGTGCCATCGGCCAAGGGCGCTTCGCCCGCTGCGGGTAGCGTTTGTTGTGCGACGTTTACCGGTGATTCCACTTGCCCAGCCGCCGCTACAACGTCTGCGACTTCGAAAAATATGTCGGTTATTTCTACTATCATCAAATCGTAGAACGACGAAGTAAGAGTTGATAAAATGCGAATAGCTTCTTCTTTCGAATCTAGTTCTTTTGATATGATGAACGGGCAGCCTGGAAAATCATCGCCACGATACTTGCCAATTGTTAGATATTTCATATTCCCTTTCTTGCGGCGGCCTCCAATAGAGACTCACCGGTTAATGTTGCACAACGGTTGGCCGCACTGGCGCTTCGCCGGGTCGCCAGCAGTATCCGGCGCAGTTCCGGACTTGGTATCAACCGCACCGGTACGGGCTAAACGTTCGGACATGACCCCGACCGTTGACCTGAACGCCGGATATTGCTGGCTGCGGCTGTTGTGTGAACGTAAAGGAGCCTTCCATAGTGTTCCGCGCGCACTTGCTACGGGACTCGAACCCTCTAGGGCGTTCAGGTATGCATGCAGTGACCCGACTGGCTCACTTTTCACACGCGCGCTTACTGACATAAAAGGCTCCTTTATTTCCACACAACGGTTGTTTATGTGTAACGATATTAATATACTAATATGCTTCATCCCAGTCAACATCTTTCATAACTTTTTTTAAGTATGGCATTTCTTTTAAAATCCATGCTTTGAAAGCACGTCTGATGTATTCGCTTGATGATCCTGTTTTATTATGGAATGATCCGCGTTCTGTTGATTTGTCTCTACAGAATTCCCACAAAGAATCTTCAATATAGAGTCCGTGGCTTGGTTTAGGGAACTGTGTTTTTTTTGCTGACATAATAGTAATTTAATATATTATTTGTTTAAATGCGTTATTTTTTTTCATTTCCATGATATTTTTTTTGCTGTTTCCACGGACAGGGCTTTACCGCGTCTAAAGTATGGGTTTGGATAATCAATAAGATAGCATTCTATTTGGTTTCCTATCCATGTATGAACCCAGAGAACGAATGCAGGGAGTTTTTTCTCGTGCCAGGATCTCAGTTTTTCCGACTGATGTGGTTGCATTACGCTATGTGGTAGGGTGTCGCCGTTGTGATATTTAACCTCGATCCTTGCGACGGCATAGGGATAAATGCACCCGGGTTGCGGCATACATGCGATGAAGTCAACCGAAGATTTTTTGCTGTGAACCCATCCTTTTTTAGTTTTAACCATAGGGGTGGCTAATTTTTCCACGTCTTTGAATCCAAGGTTTTGCAGATACCACCGTGCGGCCTCTTCCCCGGTTTTCCCGAGCTGCTGTGATAATCTACCCATTTAATTTTTTCCTGTTTTGATAGGCTTTAAATTGTTTGTCTACTTCAATTCCAAATTCTTCCCAATTTTTATAATAAGTAAAATTGATTACATTTACTATCGTGTTTGGAAAGCATCGTTTATGCGATGTACAAAAAAAATCTATGAACCATTCCGGAGATTTGCCTGGGAATCCCTCTAATTCTACATCCCTAACCGTTATTTTATTTAATTCCTGCGGATAGGTGGAGAGGATGATTATTGTTTTTAACCGTACTACTTTTTCACCCTTCTTAAGACCCATGCCTTTTTTGACCGCGCAGACCAGATCAAGCCGTTTAAGAAACCACCATCCAAGCCGACGGGTAGCGAATGCTGTTTCATCTATAATCTGTTGTGGTTTTAGCATAAATGACATATTACGCATAATCAACCTTTCACAAAACGGCCCCCGCCGCCGTTATGATTTTCTTATTTCCAGTTCATAATATTTTTTTAACAATAATTTGTATTGTTTGGCATGATAGTTTGCACATTTTTTCAGATCAAAAATTCTCATACATCCGAGTTCGGCAAGTTTCAATCGTTGTGAATCGGAAAATCTGACTTTATCTATTTTTGGAGTTCTCAATTTTTTAACCGTATATCGTCCATCAACTTCAGTGAATCCGTACTTTTTTAAATAATCACAAACCAGTATTCCGGCTTTATCTGGTATATGTTCAATATATGGTTCAAGGTAAGATGGTATTGCAAAGTACAATCCACTGATTATCATTGAGAAATGTCCATGAGGTTTCTTTTTGTCTTTTATCAAATCAGACTTTGATGTTTTTATTTCGACTTCATAAGCACAGTTTGCTTTTGTTAATACCAGTAAATCGCATTCATGGTTAAGGCCGAGGCCCCACCATACATTCGGGACAATAATGTTCCGGCGTACTCCAAAATATTCTGTAACCGCAAGTTCTATGTCAATGCTATTCATTTTCATAACAAAACGGCCCCCGCCGCCGTTATCGGGGGCCACCGGTGTGAATTGACAAGACGTTATTCATCTTGTTTCGGCGGTTGTACTTTTACGCATATTGCGTTTTTGATAATTCTACTCATATATTCTGGGCAGAATTCAGGCATCTTCGACAGATCGTATCGATTGCCCTGCTCATATTTAAAGCAGTTATTTTTTACCGGGCACTCTTCACAGGTCGGAATGTCCTTTTTCCACCGGTCGGCGTATTCCCGGCAGCCGCCGAACATACATCGCAGACCCCACTTGTACGGGACGGCGGAGGGACACTCTCCGCAATCTTTTACTGCTTTACTGCAAACATAGAGATTTTTCATGGTTGTCTTTCTGTTAATTGTTTATATTATTTGGTAGATTCTTTGATCTTTGCATGAAACTCTTCCCGGACCTTTTTTAGTCCTGAGATTATATCATCCAGTTCATCGACGGTATCAACGATTATGTTCGAATGACCGTTCGGGACACAAATTTGAATAGTCACAAATGGAATATCGTTACCATTGAGCACGTCTTTACTTACCAATACTATGGCATCAAGTGATGCCTTTTTAGTGGTTTCTTTCTCTAAAAGTTTCATTGTTCGAGCCCTTCTATTTTAAAACGGTAAATCGTCGTCTTTCTGGGGCTGTTCTTTTGAAAGTTGTTTTGCCGGTCTGCAAACGTAATCGACGATTGAGTTTTTATCCGGGTATTGCCCTGTCTTATCAGACTGAATACCTATTTTCGCCTTACCGGTCCTTCCCTCAAAATCGAAGGCACGAAGACTTCCGTTTTGGTATTTATCAAGTAACCCGAAAGTATCACAAGCGTGACGCAGTTTTGCAGGCATGGCATCAAGAAGATAATCGAATAATCTGCAACGGACTTTATCTCCCACCCATACCGCAAGATTGAGTTTTATCATTTCAGCACTTGTGTTTTTACTGATTACATCTGTTGATTCAAGAACCTCAACGTCATATTCTCCTTTTTCAAGAAGCTGGCGTGGTAAATCTTTTTCTGAATATGGTGTGAAATGCATTACTTTACTCCTTTGATTTTATTGTTTAACCATTCCAATGTTTTTATTGCCTGTTCGGTAGTGAGTTCACTCCATGAAGATGCTCCAGCCTTTGTGAGGATTTTTTCCGTTTCTTCTTCCTTTATTTTTAAAACGGAAACGATTCTTTCAATCTCCTCAACTTGTTCTTTTGTGGCAAGGATTATTTGTGATGTTTCCGATTCAATGGAATCCTTACCATACCGTGCTGAAAATTCAGCATATTCAAGAGGAAATGTTGTTCCATCTTGAAAGCCTGGAAGCCTGGATTTAGCAACAAAGGCAATAGCCGGGAAACCTGTTCCTCTGCGAATAATACGAAGCCCCAGATCAAGCTCATAAACGAGTTTATCCCACACGTCTGGACACTTGCCTATTTCTTCCCGCTGTCCTGTTTTTGGATTTACTCCCCATTCCGATGTTTCATGCGCGATAAACCAGATATTCATGTCAAGCTTCATGCACCAATTGACGAGGCGTCTCATTTGTGCAATAGCCGGTTTTTTTGACGCGCCAAAAACATCACGTTCACCAAGACGCTCTGCTTCATTAGCGATACAGGTTTGATACGCTTTCGTAATCGAATCGATCACCAATGTATGGTAGCCATGTTTTTCGGTGGCAAGAGTCTGCATTTCGGTAACGATCGCCGAAAGGTCAAGCGCCCCTTCTTCCGGTCCCATGTACGCGCCTCCCGCCGCTTTGAGACGTTTCTGGTACTCTATGCCATCAGCTCCCCCTTCGGTGTCGATATAGTAAGGGGTTGGAAAGGTAAGCGCAAAAAACGTTTTACCCACTCCGCTTGCTCCAAAAATAAGACCTTTTGCTTTTCCCTGTTTTACTTCTTCCGGCTTTTTAGCTTTTAGTTTGCTCATAATCGAACCTTTCTGTTGATTGACAATTTGCAGTACATCGGTTATGTTCAGTATCCCAAACAGCCCCGCACTCTGGGCAATGTTTCACTTCCTCATCCATCCGTTCCTCCTTTAAAATTATTCCCCGGCCTGATAGCCTTCTGGTCCACCTTTCGGGATGTCCTTGTCGAGGCGTACCGGGGAGTATTTATCATCCTTAATATTGCATAAATGTCGAAATAGTGTTGCATGGCAAATTACCGATCCGTAAGTATCATCAATCCTGCATACCTTGACAGGGCATTCTTTACAGTCTTTAGGTGTATGTAAATAACTGTGACCACCAATTTTAACATCAGAAGCTTCCTTTTTAACTGTGTTCATCACCTGATATAAAGCGTCATGAATCCTTTCTTGTGCCTCTTCTGATAAATCTTCCCACCAATCGCCACCAAGAGCGATATTAATTGCAGAAAGAATCTTTCCTTCGTCAGTTTCGTAATTCAATACCATGATATTCTTCCTTTTCTATTGACCGTGATCCTCGTCTTCATCGAGACCGTCGATATCATCCTCGTCGATTCCCATATCTTCAAACGTTTCGCCGACGAGATCATCGATATCATTTTTAACTTTTTCGTAATCCTCAAGTTCAGCCGACATTATTTGACTCCTGCGTTTCAATTTCTCCGGCCTCAGATATTTTCTTTTCAATTTCCTTGATAGGCTCATAGAGACGTACATTTATTTTAGGAGAGGGATAGTCACTTGATAGACAAAGGTCAACCATATGAGTATACCCTAAATAGTTATACTTTTCCTCATATCGCATTTTTACCATTTCTACTAAATTGTGCTTAATAGATAATGCGTTTGTAATACACTCTTTATACTTACAGAGAAGCTCTCTTTCTTTGTCGTTATAATTAACTCTTATATCAATGGAATTAATTACCTCAGGCTTCTTAGCGTTTATCGTTACCGATGTTTGTTTTGTCGGGATATCAACCACCTCAATCTTTTCTATCTCGGTAACTGATATGTTAAATCCAGTATAATCATTTAAGAATTTACCGTAAAGTTCCGGCTGGCTTGCGTCGCTTTGTACTACTCTTTCAACCAGCACCATGGAACCTTTTCTTGTCGGCCTGCTGACTGTTAATTTGTAAATCATAATGCTTCCTCCTTAATTATTGGTGACGTTAAAAAGTCCGAATCGTTTTCAGTGAACGAATTAGTCTGGCTGGCATCCGGCGCCGGTTCCCGCTTCTCCCCGCGCTTGTAACCGTAACGGTGGGTGGAGAACATGATTAATGCCTTGTATTTATACTGATACGTTGAGAGCATGGCTAGCACCCGGACGCCGAACAGCTTGAAATCGAGCGTTTTCTTGAACAGTTTCATTCTACCGTACTCCGAACAGTTACATTTTCGGATAAACAATTTTTTATTTTTTACTTTATAGTGTTCCTTATCGTAATCAACGACATCAAAAATTCTCCCGATTTTACCATTATACCAAATTGTCGGCCTGCCTGGGTTTTTCAGTATCATTACTTTCATCAGAACACCTTTGTCAGATCGCGGTTGATTTTAGGTTTAGGTTCGGGCCATATTGCCATTATACGCTGAATCCATGCGTCGTAATCGATTTTACCGTTCGGTTTTCGCGGCCATGTTTCAGGGTGATACTTATTATTCTCCGGCTGTTTGGTATACGCTTGGTTCTCCATGTTTTTCCTCTCGATCGGTAATCAAATAATATTCCTTTAAAAAGTTAAGCTTGTATGTTCCAATAGAACCGTTCTTATTCTTTGCAATTATGAATTGGAGCATATTTTTTTCTGCTGATGTATTATACCTTTCAGGAAAATAGAGAAGGATAGCAATATTCACATCAGCCTCAAGGTCGCCGGATTCTTTCAACATTCGAAGGGTGGGCGGGTTTTTCTCCTCGTCGGTATATCTCGCCAATTGAGACAATGCGATAACCGGGCAACCTATTTGTTTCGGAAGCGCTTTCAATGCTCTTGAAACCGAGCTTATCTGTTCGTTCCGCTTCATGCGCTGGATGTCTGAATCCGCCTGTTGAATGTAATCGAATATCACCAGGTGAAGCCCACCGGTTTTATATTTAACCTGCAGGGCTTTCGCGTAAATCTGTGCCGGGGTGATTTTTGCCGGATCGTCGATATAAACCGGCATTTCATAGAGTGGTCCGGCGCCAACCTGTAGCCGTCCTAAATCGCGTTTGGTTCCGAATCCGCGGTTAAAATCGTGAAGGTTCACTCGGGATTCTGAAAAGAGATCCCGGGACACTTCATTGCGTGAAGTAGAGTCAAGGGTGATTTTAAGAACAATCTTCCCTTCTTTCCCGAGATGCCGGGCAATACAACCTGCGAGAGAAGATTTTCCGTTGGATGGACGTGCGCCGATTATGATATAATCATGCTGCTCAATTATCATATTTTCATCGATCGTGCGTATCCCGGTTGTGATGAAAGCATTCGACTTCCCGGAATTACAAACAACGTGAAGTCGGGTAAATTCGTCGGATAGAAATTCTCCTACCCGCTTAATTTCCCCCTTGGCTTCGTTCCCCGCCTGCAGGAGTCCGGAAACCAGCCGAGAAGAGATTTCCCCGGCCTCCGACTCATCATCGCTGTAACAGGCGTTTATGGCGTTACTCGCGGTTTCAATAATTTCCCGGCGCTGCTGTTTTTCCAGAAGGATTTTAGAATAATATTCGATATTTTCAAACGTGGCTATCGCTTCTGAAATCTCTCCGATATAAGAAGGCCCTCCGATTGAATCCAGCTGTCCCATTTTTTCAAGCTTGTCGACTACAGAAATTATATCAATAGGCTGTGATTTAATGAAAAGATCCTTCATTGCATTAAATATTTTCCGGTTTGCGTCGACATAAAAACTGCCGGTATTGAGTAAATCAAAGGCAACGGCGCAACATTTTTTGTCTATCAGCATTGAGCCTAAAATTGTACGCTCAACGTCGAGCGCCTGTGGCGGTATTCGTTCCAAGTTTTCCATCAGTTCATCACCCGGTGGGAAGGATCGGTCGATACGTTTGATTCACCATCTTTAAGCCATACCTGATTAGATTTCATGGTAAGAGCGTTCGCCCAGGTTGCCCGCCAATCTATTGATTCACCTTTGCGGGATTTTATTTTTTTCCAACCTTCCTTGGTAGACCAGTAATCGATGTGGGCTTTTTTGATGGAAAGGAGTATATTCAATTTTCCATGGAATTCAATTCTCCCCTGAATCCACGCTGAATCTGAAATTATTTTTTCATACTCCTCTTGTTCCCATTTCTGGTAATCCTCGAAAGTAGAACATCTTATCTTCCAAGAATACTTCTCCGAAGTATGCCCGAAATCCTTTACTCTACTCTTCTTTTCTTTACTCTTCTTTTCTTTTCCTTTAAAGTATCTTAGAAGGGCTTTTTCACGATCATTTGAAACAGATGCAATTCTTTTCTGGATACCATTTGATGTGATGCCCTCATCTGTTTCTTTCAGTAGATCGAGTTCAAGTGCTGATTTTAGCATAATTTCTTGATTTTCAGTTGTTGTCCAGGAGTTTTTCGCCAATACTTCGCCGAAAATACCCCGAAGTTTCACTACTCCGATCGATGATTTGTATGCTTCTCTCCATAACTGAATTATCCAAGTAAAACCATCTTTCCCATGTATCGATAAGAAGGCGTTCATTTTCTGATCGAAGGTTGTATCGAGCGGAAAATAATCAAGCCCTTCCTTTTTTGGTCTTGGCATCGATAACCCTAAAAAAGCCCCTCGGCTGCCCTGTGATGGTCCGCGAAGAAAACCACAAGACGCCGTACCGTGGAGGTTCGGTTGCCGGGGGAGTTATTTTTTCAAATTGATTTCGCGAACCATAACCCTAATATACCACCGTTCCCGGTGGAAGTCAACGGGGAAGATCATAATTCCAAAACTTCCTGGCACATTCGTTGTGCTGCGATCTCGCAGTATTTTTCTTCGATTTCGATCCCGATTGCCTTACGGTTTAGATCCTTTGCCGCACGGAGAGTGGTGCCGCTTCCCATGAAAGGGTCGAGAATATTTTCCACATCACCAGCGATCCCGATACACCACGACATTAGAGCGACCGGCTTTTGTGTAGGGTGAAACTGTTTACCGTCAGGACTGCGACCAAGCTCTTTTACTCTTGAGTTTGCATCAAAATTAGTCCATGCCATCTCACAGTCTGCCATTGTAGGGAAAAACGGCTTTTTCCAAACAAGCCAACACCGAGACGGCGGAAGAGTAAAGTAATTACCACCCCAAACTATTGCCTTTTCTGAAAATTGAAAAAGGTGAGCAATGTCTGCTGGCTTGCTATCCCACTTCTGATATACTGTATCCATTTTTTTGCCCCACGTGCCACCGGACATATTCAAGCCATAAGGAGGATCCGTAAGCAGCAAATCAAATCGGCCAAGATCCGGCAATATCTCACGACAATCACCATGGTATATAGTTACCGCTGAATCCTGATAGTATGGTTTCATCGGAACGTCACGCAAAAGGTTAGAACGCTCGCCGCTATCCAGTAAACGCCTTGAATGATATTTCCACGGCAGAAATAGATCACCGATGCAATCAGGTATTGCACTATGAAAGCGCATGGCATTATTTGCTCTGGTTTAATCATTTTCCCCCGCAATGCGGATTTTTCTCCGCCCGTTCGAGGCAGCGTATGAATTGTTCCGCCTCGTTGGTCACACAAGAAAACAACATGATTATCGGGCCGCGTTTAAGGCGTTTCTGGTTTGTGGTAGGAATCCAACGAAAGACGCCGAGTGAGAACCACACATAGCCACGTTTCCGGACATAGGCTTTATCGTAGTCAAGTTGCCATGCTTTAGGCTTTCTATACATCGCCATTGTTTACCTCCTTCAACGCCCGCATTTTTTCGGCAATGATGTCGAAATTCTGCTTACCGTAAATAGGCATATCACCGGCATGCTCCAGGTATATGTTTTCAGCTACCATGCCGTCACGCTTGGTCATTAGCGCCTGGAGCTCGATGAAACTGTCTGAACATGAAAGTTTAAGTTCTGGGAACATCGTTCATTCCTCCTTGATATCCTTCAAAAATTGTTCAGCCCGTTCGCCTGCGATTTTACGAGAATGTTCAGGGCAATCTTTGTATGAAGCTACTTGTGATATGTCGAATAAAAGTTGATTAACCAGCTTTTCAGTTTCGATCAGGTTGGAAAACCGTTTTTCGTCAATACCGGAATCCCCAATTGGTTCTATTGGGCCAAGAAGCTTTTTAACTACATCATAAACGTCCATAATATCTCCTCTCTCAAAATTCCCGCCGGTGGCTTATTCCTCGCGCCATAGTTTCAATAGTCCTATCGGTTCAAATCCGTCTTCTGTATCAGGCGCTTGTACTGATAAACCGGCCTTGGCCGCTTGCATCATGGCGGAGAACTGGTTGAGCATGCGCATCTCTTTCTCAATGCGTTCATACTCAGGCGTCCCTTCGCCGTAAGACATCATGACTCCACCAATGGCTCCACGAAAGCGGTCGTCCTCATTAGTAACGAGCCAGTGCGATTTGGCGACCTCCTTTGCAGCTTTGAATCGGTCTATAATAGAGCCATCGTTTTTTTGGGCAACATACTTCGTTTCAGTAATCAAAATCCGGCGGGCGATACAATTATCCATAACGTTCCTTTCTTTTATATAATTCCCGCCGGTGGCCGGCCGACACCGTGGAGGACCACCGACCGGCCCGAAGTAACCACTCACCCGGCGGGGGAATTATTTACTCCATGGATCTGTTTTATTTTTATGCTCAATGGCAGCGTCCACAGCTGCCCTAATATCCGGATGCAAATTAAGTGTATCAAGATATTCGATGTAAGAAAAATCATTGATATAAATAATATACATCGTATCGCCGGAATATTTTCCGAACGGCATTTTAAAAGATTTCCAATTATCCATTGCAACTCCTGACATGGTTCGAGTATTCAAGCCACTCGGATTTTTTAAAAATCTTCCCGCATTTCTGGCACTGGAAAGGGGCGTTTTTAAACTCCCGGTAGCTGGCTATAATTGCCAGTGCCAAGCAAAACAGAATCGAACCGCCGATAATGATGAAATCTTTCATAACATCCTCCAAATGAACCCAAATATGAATAGCCACCCCGCGGCAGCAGCGAGGAGAATCCCCCATATTATATACCATGGACGGATATCATATCCCCGCTCCATCCTGCGGAGATATCGCAGTGCTGCACGATCGGTTATTTTCCCGGATCTCATGACCGCCCGCTCCGGTGGGATCGGCGGGCGTAACTGACTGAGGAATTCGAGATTTTAATGCGGTGCATCAGTTTTTCCTTCGGCGCCGGCGCTTCCTCCGGTCCGGATTTCGGGAAACCGCAGAATGGAAAAATATAATCCTTGATATGATGCCACCATCCGTATCTGGCGCATAAGATTTTTAATTTTTCAAAGTGCAATTCATCCATGTGCTGACAGTTTCGATACCCGGCGATCTGCGTATAGACCAGGATACAGGATTTTCAGCATCTTTTCAGCGTTTCTAACCCTTTTCGGGATTTCCGGCCGAGGTTTAGCAATTGAGTGCATTATCATGGTTTCCATCCTGTTCTTGTGTTAAAGAACATCACCGAATGGACAGTCCCTCCGCTTTTTTTCGCTACTGATTTGCTTAACTCGATGTACTTCTCTTTGCAGAAATGAAGCTCGAAATCATGGGCGGACATTTTTTTGTTGCAAAACCGGCACTGTATCGACGGCCGGTGAAACGATAGAAACAGTAAAACCACGGCAATGATGATCAAGCACAAAGAAAAAATCAGATAGAAGTTATCAATGAGGAATTGCATCTGTCCCCTCCTTATCGGGTTTAATTTCATTCACAACAACCAGTTTCGGATAATCCGACAGGTCCGGAAAACGCCGGACGTGCCGGTATAGTTTATCATCAAACACGAAGGTGATCAACCACCATGAGTGCCCGGTTGAGTTTGCCAGGGATTTAGCCAGGGTGATAGCGTTATCCGATGTCATTATTTCCCTCGTGGATAAATCCAAGGTTTTTCTCTATGTTCCCGGCGTATTGCCGGATTTTACGAAGCCGTTCTGTCGTGCTCTCCGGTTCACGTTGCCGTAAGCTTGGGTAGCTGAACGACCGCATCCGCCGCAGCTCGTGGCAGTGGGCTTTGTGCTCGTCCCAATCCGTATACGACTGGCGACAGTAGGGGCAAATGTCGGTTGGTTGTGTCATTTGCACGCCTCCTGATTACCCTGTTATCCAAAAAAGCTTTCCGCATTCCGGGCACTGAAATTCTGCTTTCGATACCGTTTCTGTTTCGTGAGCAATTAATTCTAATTTGAGTTCCGGCAGTTCTACCGTGAACTCTCCCGAGTCGCATACCGGGCAATTCATTGTTATTGTCATATTTCCTCCTCGGTGATGCCCCGTTGCCGGGGCGGGGTGGGTGGGTTATCCATCAATAAACGATATCTCGGTATATCCATAATCGGCAGCGTCAGATAATGCCGCATTCATCGATTCTTGAAACCGCCCATCATCGCAGGGATAATGACCATATTCAGAATCGTTCAGAAATAGTGTGAATCCCATTACGCCATTTTTCGCTTTTACAACTGCGGTAGCTCTCATTCTGTCCTCCTGGTTGGTTGATTTGGTCTCGTCAGTACCGGATTAACCGGCATACGGGCGTTTGCCCGTTTCGACCTTATGCCGCAAAATCTCGATCGCCGACGGTCCAGCCTCGTGGGATTGACCGCACAACAGTATCACCAGTACCTGGCGTGGCTGTTCCCGTCGCGTCATGATTGATAATAACACGGATGGACCGCCCCTCGCGAGTAAGAGCCTTGTGAGTGCGCGGCCAATCGTAATCGTCGTCAAGATCCACGTTGGTGGATATCACTACTGTGGTATCTCCGTAGTGACATTCATACCCGTTTTGCCATGTTAATCTATTCATCTGTTCCTCCTCGGTTGGTTGTTTTGGTTATACCTATAATATACAACATAATCGTTTACGATGCAAGGATTATTTTAAAAAAGCGTATTCAGATTATTGCACAATATTTGGATTATTTGAGGCTGTTTTTGCTCGTTTGAGCTCTTCGCGTATTCTTACCATTTCCCTGGCTTGTTCCGGAGTAAGTATTCGACGACTTATTTTCCCACCCTTTCGTCCCATTTCCGCTGCAGTCCACATTTTTACCGTATGCATGTTTATTCTCCTTTCCTTTATAATATACAACTAAAACGTATACGATACAAGATAAAAAAATATAGTCCCAAAGTCGGGATTTTTTACAGGTTGAAAAAAGTAGCTTCATGCCAGAATTTTTATTATATTACTTCCGTATGCATAATTTTATTCAGTTATATTTTGGCCGAAACTTAACTGTGACAGGGTGATTCCTGGAGGAGGGCACATATGTGCTACATGATACGCAAAGGTAGCTGAAGGTTAGATATTTAGAGATTTTGGACATTTTTAATTTTATGCCCTGTCTCCGGACAGGGCTTTTTTTGTCTCAAATAAAAAATATCTTGCATCGGCTGGGAAACGGATGTATGTTTATAGGGATTTTGTTCGTTGAAATACACTGCGACACCGGGAAAAGACAAACAGACCGGTATTGTGTTTCGCCCTCCCTTTCGTCGCAGTGGGGGAGGGAAGGTTAAATACAATACCGGTTTTTTATTTAGGAAAATCCTTAGATAGGACAAAGATGGCGCAATTACGAGAGGATTACCAACCGACGCGAGTGCAGAGGAGTCGGTGTTCAGGAGTGTGCCGTAGACGGTCGAGCTGCACCCGGATTGCGTCAGCCATGCTTCAGTTTCGGCATGGTATATTGGATCTGCCCCGCATGATCACACAGTGCGGGGTATTTTTTATTTGAGGTATTTATTGTATGCCGAAATTTAAAAGATACACGATGGTTATACGCAGGGATGAGAACGGATATGCCACTCCGGCGCTTAAGGTACGTCAAAAGGGAGATATTTTAAAATTCGATGAGGTTAAGGAACTTCTAAAAATAGCCTCCAATATAGATTGCCCGGAATGCGCTAAATGCGGTCACGGTAATGTCGCGGTAAAATGTGAGATCAATGCTGATCCAGGCAGTAATTATTGCGATATGATGCGATATGAGGATAATATCGATGCATGAAACGTCTGGATTACCGGCCCGGGTGGCGCTGCGAGATGTTGCAACACCGGGCGACAATAGTGCATCGAGTCGCGGGCTGTCCGGTAACGGCGGCCCGTTTTTGTTTTATAGGGAGTGCGGCATTGATGATAGAATCTAATATCATCGGGTGGGTGACTGAATGACAGGTCACAACATTAACGCCCTGCCGCACGTGACTGTACACCAGCAGCAGGCGACCGGATACTAACCGCCGCGACGCCCCCGGATAACCCGGCAGTGGTGACGATTGCAGCCAGGCAACACTCCCCCCTAACCCTAATAATATTTGGGGGAAAGGGGGCAACGGTATTGATTGGAGGATAAGATGGTATGCAGTATTGAAAACTGTCCGCAGAATACTCTCGGTGAGTGCGAACTGTCGAACCTGAAACCAGGAGACAAGCGCCTTAATTTTGTTTCGATAGTAGATGCATCGAAGACATACGACGCGAATTATCCTCAACGCTGTTGGCACCGGCGTTTCAAATTGCGGGGTAATAAACAATGACCGATCCACAATTTGAAAAACTCTGCAAATTAATCGAGGATCTTACCATCGCCATCAACGCGCTTGCGGTATCGAACCAAGAGCTTATCGATTACGTTATGAATGATAGTAAAAAAAATGATGACTGCGAAGAGCCAGGTCAATACCTCGACGGAAAACCAATTAAGAATACCGATGCCTAAAAAATCAAAAACGTATAAACCGTATCACGAACCCGATATTCACAGAGAACGCGCCGGAAAGTATAGCCACCTATACCGTACTCCAAGGTGGAGAAAGATAAGGGCATATCAAATTGCTAAATATCCAGAGTGCGCAATATGTGGAAGGGTAATGAATTCTCGTGATATGGTTTGCGATCACATCGAACCGCACCGCGGGAACATGGTCAAGTTCTGGAACGGCCCGTTTCAATCACTCTGCAAACAGTGCCATGATTCTGTTAAACAGGCGTTCGAGAAGAGCGGGAAGGTGATTAAAAAAATTGGGTTGGACGGGTATCCGATTGAATAATAATAAATAACAAAAGGAGGCATTAAATGGAGAATAGTCATATATGTAAAATTGTTATCAATGCTAACTTCGGCGCTACATTAGAACAGGCGATTGTTGATGCCTTTGCTATATCATACAAGAGTTGTTGCGATGTTCAGGTTATTCATAACGGTAGAAATTATATAGTCAGAAAGATTGATATAGATAGTTTTCTAAACGGGGTGGAAACTATATCAGAAAAAACAGCATTTCCGATTGAGAAGGGATGAGGTTGAATTATTGAACAAGTGCATAGGTTAGCTCCCGAACGGCCGGAACCTGACCGGCCTTGCACTTTAAATGTCAGGGATTATCAACAGGAGATAGTGTATGTGGAAACATGAGATATTGGGAGATTTGTGCAGCAGTAAAAATAATTTGGTAACGCTCCTTTTAAAAGATACCGAAATAATTTTTATTAAAAATATGATACAAAAAAGCATTGTTTTCCACATTGGAGATATTAATACACAATCATTAGAAAATATTGAGATTAAAGAAAAGTTAGGGTGGTTTATGAGTAAAAATACTGCTAATAGACTGCCGTTTGAATATACTATTTTTGAGCACTATGATAAAGTGGACGATTCTGGCAAATTAGATAAAAATGGTAAATGTGTTTTATTATGTCATCAATTAAACAACGAAATAATATTAGTTTATTCTATCGTAAAAAACATATCTTATGATTTATTTACTGTAATTCCAAGTTTTTCAGTCGTAAAAGTAGGATCGTTACTTAATTCAAATGATTTAAACATTATAAAATCAAAAAGTATATATAATAATGATACAAATCTTGAAATTGTATCAAAAAATTATGAACAATACAATAGTAATGTATGTAATATACCATTTGGAAAGAAACCAACAAGGTTTGACGACGGGGTTTTATACGATGTTCCATTTCTTGGTTCATTTCTAATGTTGTTAAACTGTAAAAATATATCAACAGAAGAAATACAACGTCCTGAAAAAGTAAACAAAAAGAGAATTAAAAAAGGGCTTCTACCATTATACTCATACCATGTTTTAAATGTGGATTTATCATGCGGTGGTAAAAAAAGAATAGGCCCAATTGTGAGTTCAGATATTCATCAGCGATTGCATTTTCAGCGCGGTCATTTCAAACAATACATGGAAGATAATAAATTATTTGGTAAACACACCGGTTTATATTGGTGGCAACCACACTTAAGAGGTACAAATAAAGATGGCTTTGTCGATAAGGAGTATCATATAAATAATGAAAAAGAAATCAAAAAAGATAGACTGAATTATGAGTATGGATTATGTTCACCCCCCAAGTAAACAATCTCTACAACCCTAAAAACAGGAAAC
>Ga0307425_1000068_pt1 | contig 55583 bp, 58 predicted proteins | sample SalMarWE160330MG_FD_202152 | JGI IMG/M metagenome (GOLD analysis project Ga0307425, IMG submission 202152) | Salt marsh sediment microbial communities from the Plum Island Ecosystem LTER, Massachusetts, United States - WE1603-30 | ecosystem: Environmental > Aquatic > Marine > Intertidal zone >... | reverse complement strand
CGGGATACGGCCGACGATGAAGAAGGTGGTGACGGGGGTGGAGATGTTCCGCAAGCTTCTGGACCAGGGGCAGGCGGGGGACAACATTGGGTTGTTGCTGCGGGGGACGGAGCGGAAGGACGTGGAACGTGGGCAGGTGGTGGCGAAACCTTCGTCGATCATGCCGCACACGAAGTTTCGTGCTGAGGTGTACATCTTGACGAAGGAGGAGGGTGGGAGGCACACGCCGTTTTTCTACGGGTACCGGCCGCAGTTCTACTTTCGGACGACGGACGTTACGGGGTCGGTGACGTTGCCGGAGGGAGTGGAGATGGTGTTACCCGGGGACAACGTCAACCTGGAGGTGGAGCTGATCACCCCGATCGCAATGGAGCGCGGCCTGAGGTTCGCGATCCGCGAGGGTGGCCGTACAGTCGGTGCGGGCTCCATCACCGACATCCTGGAGTAAACAATGGCGAGCGAGAAGATCCGCATTCGGCTCAAGGCGTTCGACTACAGGCTGCTCGACCAGTCGGCGTCGGAGATCGTTGACACCGCGCAAAGGACGGGGGCCCGGATCTCCGGACCGATTCCTTTGCCGACGCACATTCAGCGGTTTACTGTCCTGCGGTCGCCGCACGTGGACAAGAAGTCGCGGGAGCAGTTCGAGATCCGAACCCACAAGCGGCTTCTGGACATCCTCGAGCCGACGCAGCAGACAATCGATGCGTTGATGAAGCTCGAGCTCCCCGCCGGTGTGGACGTCGAGATCAAGGCCTACGGGGCAAGGTGAGGGCGTTATGGTCAAGGGTATTCTCGGTAAGAAGATCGGCATGACCCAAGTCTTCGATGACGAGGGCCGTGTGGTCCCCGTGACCGTCGTGCAGGCCGGGCCGTGCGTCGTGGTTCAGCGCAAGACCACCGACAGAGACGGGTACGAGGCGGCACAGCTCGGTCTGGTCGAGGGTAGTCCGGCGAAGAAGCCGACGCGGCCGATCTCGGGCCACTTCGCAACGGCGGGCGTTCCGCCAACCCGGTTCGTGGCCGAGGTGCCCGTCGATGCGGATGACGAGGCGAAGCCGGGTGATGCAGTGCTGGTGGAGCTCTTCCAGGCGGACGACACCGTCAAGGTGACAGGTACCTCCAAGGGCAAGGGGTTTCAGGGGGTCATCAAGCGCCACGGCTTCGGTGGCGGCCGAGCCACCCACGGGTCCATGTTCCACCGAGCCCCCGGATCGATCGGCGCCGCCGCCTATCCGGCGCGTGTGTTTCCAGGTACCGGCATGCCCGGGCAGCAGGGCAACCGGCGCGTCTCGGTGAAGAACGTTCGTGTCGTGAAGGTCGATGCCGAGCGCAACCTCCTCTTCCTGAAGGGTGGGGTTCCCGGTGCACGCGACGGCTACATTCGCATCGTCAAGGTGTCGTGAGGGGAGGGGTGGACCGATGAAACTCGAGGTGAAGAACTGGGACAACGAGGTCGTCGGAGACGTCGAGCTCCCGGACGAGGTCTTTGCGAGGGAGGTCGGCGAGCACCTCGTTTGGGAGGTCGTGCGCGCCTACCTCGCCAGCCGGCGACGTGGAACCCACAAGGCCAAGGAGCGCGGAGAGGTCTCCGGCTCCGGAGTGAAGCCGTGGAAACAGAAGCACACCGGACGCGCCCGGGCAGGCGACCGGAGATCGCCGCTGTGGCGCCACGGAGGCACTGTGCATCCGCCGCGTCCGCGTTCGTACGTGATGAAGGTGAACAAGAAGGCCCGCCGCGCCGCCCTTGCGGGGGTGCTCTCACAGCGCTGCGCCGAGGGCCGCCTGCTGGTGCTCGAAAACCTCGAGCTCGAGGCGCCGCGGACCAGAGACTTCGTGACGCGCGTGGAGGCTCTGGGTCTCGGCGGGGAGAAGGTCCTCTTCATCGATGGCCTGGAGAACATCAACCTCTACCTGGCGAGTCGCAACCGTCCCGAGGTCAAGGCTCTCGACGCGCGCTCTCTGAACGCGTACGAGGTCCTGAACCACCGCTGGATCGTGACCTCCGAGGACGCCGTTCACGCGCTCGTGGAGGTACTGTCATGAAGGCGCGCGACATCATTCTTCGGCCGGTGATCACCGAGAAGACGACCCTCGTGCAGGAGCGCGAGAACACGGTGTGCTTCGAGGTCGACCGCCGTGCGAACAAGATCGAGGTACGGAGAGCTGTCGAGGAGCTGTTCGACGTCCGTGTGGTCGACGTCAACATCGTCAACCGCAAGGGCAAGCCAGTCAAGCGGTTCGGCCGTACCGCGAGTCATCGCCCGCAGATCAGCAAGGCGTACGTCAAGCTGGCTCCGGGATCGAAGACCCTCGGGTTCTTCGAAGGTATCTGAGGAGGCTGGGATGGCCATTCGCACATTCAAGCCAACGTCGGCAGGGCGCCGCTTCGTCACCGTCTTGGACTTCTCCGAGCTGACGGCGAGGCGCCCGCTCAAGAAGCTGACGAAGGGCATCAAGCGCTCCTCCGGGCGCAACAGTCACGGCCACGTGACCTCGCGCCACCGGGGGCGCGGCCACAAGCGCCGCTACCGCGCAATCGACTTCAAGCGTTCAAAGTTCGACGTGCCGGCGAAGGTCGCGACGATCGAGTACGACCCCAACCGCTCAGCCTTCATCGCGCTGCTCAACTATGCCGATGGCGAGAAGCGGTACATCCTGCTGCCGGTCGGTCTGAAGGTCGGCGATTCCGTGATGGCCGGGGAGAAAGTGGAAGTTCGTCCGGGGAACGCCATGCCTCTGAAGAGCATCCCGCTCGGCACCCTGGTCCACAACATCGAGCTCAAGCCGGGGAAGGGCGGCCAGATCGTCCGTTCCGCCGGAGGCTCGGCGCAGATCATGGCGAAGGAGGGGAAGTACACGACAGTCCGCCTTCCTTCAGGTGAGATGCGGATGGTGCTGTCCTCATGTATGGCGACCATCGGCCAGGTCGGCAACGTCGATCACTCGAACCTCAAGATCGGCAAGGCCGGCCGCGCGCGGTGGCTCGGTATCCGCCCGCAGACGCGAGGTACGGCGATGAACCCGGTCGATCACCCGCACGGCGGCGGTGAGGGGCGCAACAAGGGACGTCATCCGGTCTCACCGTGGGGGTGGCCCACCAAGGGGGCGAAGACCCGGCGGCGCCAGGCCTCCGACCGTCTGATCGTCTCGCGCCGGAAGTAGGAGGAGGAGATGGCACGTTCAATCCGCAAAGGACCGTTCGTCGACGAGCACCTGGTGAAGAAGGTGGAGGCGCTCTCCGCCTCAGGCGACAAGCGCGTCGTCAAGACCTGGTCCCGACGTTCGACAATCACGCCGCTGATGGTGGGGCTGACCCTGGCCGTGCACAACGGGCACAAGTTCGTGCCCGTGTACATCACCGAGAACATGGTGGGCCACAAGCTCGGGGAGTTTGCCCTCACGCGGACCTTCCGCGGACACAGTGGCAAGAGGGAAAAGGGTCGCTAGGGGGCGATGATGGAAGCTCGAGCCCAGCTCCGGTTCTACCGTTCGTCGCCGCAGAAGGTGCGACTGGTCGCCGACATGATCCGCGGCCAGCAGGTGACGCGTGCCTTGACCACGCTGCAGCTGAGCTCGAAGTACTCGGCCAGCGATGTGGAGAAGCTCGTGCGCTCCGCGCTCGCCAACCTCGAGCAGGCGCACCCCGGCGTCGACGAAGGCGCGGTCTACATCAGCAGAATCACGGTCGACGAGGGCCCGCGCCTGAAGCGCGGCCGGCCGGCCTCGAAGTGGGTTCGCTGGCACCGCATTCTCAAGCGCATGTGCCACATCACCGTCGAGCTCGGCGTTCGGGAAGCGTGAGGAGGCAGACGTGGGACACAAGACCCATCCGTACGGATTTCGACTCGGGTACAACAACACCTGGCGGTCACGCTGGTATGCGGATAAGAAAAGCTACGCCGATCTCCTGCACGAGGACCTGCAACTGCGGAGTGAGCTGAAGCAACGCTTGGAGAACGCCGCCGTCAGCGCCATCGATATCGAACGCACGGCCAACAAGCTGCGCGTGAATATCCTGTCGGGGCGACCGGGTATCATCATCGGTCGCAAGGGCGCTGAGGTGGACAAGCTGCGCGATGACCTGATGCGCCGCTACGGTCAGGACATTCACATCAACATCCAGGAGATCCAGCGTCCTGAGGTCGATGCACAGCTCATCGCGGAAAACGTGGCGCGGCAGCTGGTGAGGCGCGTTGCCTTTCGGCGGGCCATGCGCCGTGCGCAAGAAAACGCTCTTCGCTTCGGTGCGCAGGGTGTCAAGATCAAGTGCTCGGGACGTCTCAACGGCGCCGAGATCGCCCGCTCGGAGTGGTACCAGCAGGGCCGGCTGCCGCTGCACACTCTCAAGGCGGACATCGACTACGGCTTTGCCGAGGCGCGGACAACTTACGGCGTCATCGGTGTCAAGGTCTGGGTGTACCGCGGTGAGCGCCACCGGGCGCGCGGCTTCCGCCGGCAGCGTTAGAGAGGAGTTACGCCATGTTGATGCCGAAAAAGGTCAAGTACCGCAAGCAGCAGCGGGGTCGCCGCCGCGGCCTGGCGTACCGCGGCTCCAACATCTCGTTCGGTGAGTACGGGCTGCAGGCGCTCGAGACCGGTTGGATCACGGCGCGCCAGATCGAGGCCGCACGTGTCGCGATGACCCGCCACGTCAAGCGTGGTGGGAAGATCTGGATCCGGATCTTTCCCGACAAACCTGTGACCAAGAAGCCGCTCGAGACCCGCATGGGGAAGGGCAAGGGCAACCCTGAGGAGTGGGTGGCCGTGGTCAAGCCGGCGCGGGTCCTCTACGAGATGGAGGGGGTACCCGAGGAAGTGGCCCGGGAGGCGATGCGTCTTGCGGCCCACAAGCTGCCGATCAAGACACGCTTCATTACGAGGGGTGAGATGGTATGAAGGCCAAGCAGCTTCGCGAACAGTCCATGGAGGAGCTCGAGAAGGCGTTGAGCGATCTCGAGGAGCAGCTGTTCAAGCTGCGTTTTCAGAAGTCCACGGGGCAGATCGAGAACCCGATCAAGATCCGCGAGGTGCGCAAGGACATTGCGCGGGTGTTGACGGTGCTCAACGAGCGTAGCGCCCAGGAGAGTGCATGATGAGTGAGGAGAAGCAGCTTCAGAGCAGGTCCACCAAGGTTGGCGTGGTCACCTCAAACTCCCCGGACAAGACCATTGTGGTCAAGGTGGAGAATCTGGTGATGCATCCGCTCTACCGCCGGTTCGTCCGCACCACCTCGAAGTTCATGGCTCATGACGAGGAGAACACCTGCAATGTGGGCGATCGTGTGCTCATCGAGGAATGCCGTCCGCTGTCACGTCGCAAGCGGTGGCGCGTTCGCCGAGTCGTCGAGCGGGCGCAGTAGCGGGTTGGAGGAAAGGCCATGATTCAGATGGGGACGATGCTCACGGTGGCGGACAACTCCGGGGCGAGAAAGCTGATGGCGATCCGCCAGCTCGGCGGCTCCGCCGCACCGCGGTACGCCGGCGTGGGAGATGTGATCGTCTGCTCGGTGAAGGAGGCGGCTCCGGAGTCCGAGATCAGGAAGGGAACCGTGGTTCAGGCCGTTGTCGTACGGACCCGCTCACGCACGCGACGCAAGGACGGATCGTACATCCGGTTTGACGAGAACGCAGCGGTTCTCATCAACGCCCAGAAGGAGCCGGTCGGCACTCGTGTCTTCGGGCCCGTGGCCCGTGAGCTCAGGGAGCGTCGCTTCATGAAGATCGTGTCGCTCGCGCCCGAGGTCCTTTAGGAGGAAGCCATGCCGAAGCTCAAGATCAAGAAGGGCGACCAGGTTGAGGTCATTGCAGGCAAGGATCGCGGCCGCCGCGGCAAGGTCCTGCGGGTGGATCCGGAGAAGGGCCGGGTTGTCGTGGAGGGTGTCAACTTCATCAAGCGGCACACTCGACCCAATCCGTCAAAGAACATCCAGGGCGGCATCGTGGAGCGCGAGGCGTCGTTGCACGTCTCCAACGTGATGGTGATCTCACCGGAAAGCGGAGCGCGGACGCGAGTCCGTTCCAAGGTGCTCGATGATGGACGCAGGGTGCGTGAAGCAAAGGTCGATGGCGCGATTCTCGACCGATAGGAGGGACGATGGCGCGCTTGATGGATAAGTACCGACAAGAGGTATACCCGCAGCTCGCGAAGGAGTTCGGACTGGCGAACCCGATGCAAGTTCCGCGGGTCACGAAGGTGACGTGCAACATCGGCGTCGGGGAGGCGTCGCGGGAGCCGAAGCTCCTGGATACAGCGAAGGAGCAGCTCGCCAACATCACCGGTCAACGGCCGGTGGTGCGACAGGCCCGCAAGTCGATCGCAGCCTTCAAGCTCCGCGCCGGCATGCCGGTGGGTGTGATGGTGACGCTGCGACGCGAACGGATGTACGAGTTTCTCGACCGTCTCATCAGCATCGCCCTGCCGCGCGTGCGCGACTTCCATGGCGTCAGCACCTCGGCCTTCGATGGCCGGGGCAACTACACGCTCGGTGTTCGCGATCTGCTGATCTTCCCCGAGGTGGACTACCAGAAGATCGAGGGCACGATGGGCCTCAATATCACCTTCTCGACGACGGCTCCAACCGACGACCAGGCACGCTCGCTGCTGGCCGGCCTCGGCATGCCGTTTCAGCGCCGATAGGAGGGGGACGTGACTCGCAAGTCATTAATGGTCAAGAGCCTGAGAAAGCCGAAGTTCCAGGTGAGGCAACGCAATCGTTGCCGGCGCTGCGGTCGGCCACGAGGCTACATGCGGAAGTTCCAGCTGTGCCGCATCTGCTTCCGGAAGCTGGCGCTAGAGGGTTTTCTCCCCGGCGTCACCAAGGCGAGCTGGTAAGGGGTGGACCGATGAGCATGACCGATCCAATCGCCGATATGCTGACTCGTATTCGCAACGCGACGTTGGTCCGACACGATCGTGCCGACGTGCCCGCGTCAAAGATGAAGCTCGAGATCGCGAAGATCCTCAAGCAGGAGGGCTTTATCCGAACCTTCAAGGTTCTCGAAGAGGGGCCCCAGGGCGTGCTGCGAGTCTATTTGAAGTACTCCGACGACGGTGAACCGGTGATCCACGGGCTGAGGAAGGTGTCGACGCCAGGGCGTCGAGTCTACCGGAGGGTGGACGAGCTGCCGCGGGTGCGTAACGGCCTCGGAGTTGCGGTCGTTTCCACCAACCGCGGTGTGCTTACCGACGAGCAGGCCCGCCGCCTCCGTGCCGGAGGCGAGGTCCTGGTCGAGATCTGGTAGGGGGCAAGCGATGTCTCGTATAGGAAGGATGCCGATCCCGATTCCCAGCGGTGTCGAGGTCCACATCGGCAACGGAGTGGTCCGGGTGAAGGGACCGAAGGGGCAGCTGTTCGTGGACCTGATGCCGGCGATCTCCGCCGTGCTGGAGAACGATGTTCTGAACGTCCAGCGGGAAAACGAACAGAGAGCCAGCCGCGCCTACCACGGCCTGTGCCGCGCGCTCCTCGCGAATGCGGTGGCCGGCGTATCTACCGGCTGGAAGAAGGAGCTCGAGCTCATCGGGATCGGCTACCGGCTCGACAAGCAGGGCTCCACGGTGATCTTCAACCTGGGCTACTCACACCCGATCCAGTTGCCCGAGCCCGAGGGGATCTCGATAGACGTCGACCCCAAGGCCGGTCGTGTCGTGGTGTCAGGGATCGACCGTCAGCGTGTGGGTCAGGTCGCCGCCGAGATTCGTGCGCTGCGCCCACCCGAGCCCTACAAGGGGAAGGGGATCCGCTACGTGGGCGAGAAGGTGCGGCGGAAAGCCGGGAAGCAGGGAGCAAAGGCATGAGTCGGATCCGAGATCGCAAGCAGCGTCGGGAGAGGATCAGGCGCAGGTACCGGAGCATCGTGCACGGTACCACCGAACGGCCACGGTTGGCGGTCTTCCGGAGCCTCCGCCACGTGTACGCCCAGATCATCGACGACGAACGCGGCGCAACCCTGGCGGCGGTGTCGACCCTCGAGAGTGATCTCAAGGGAGGCCTCAAGACTACCGGGAACCGGGAGGCGGCCGCTGCCGTCGGCAAGCTCATCGCCGAGCGTGCAAAGGAGCAAGGTGTGGAGACGGTTGTGTTCGACCGCGGCGGTTTCCCGTACCACGGCGTCGTGCGCGCCATTGCTGATGCGGCCCGTGACGCGGGCTTGAAGTTCTAGGGGAATGTGATGAGGAACCGAGACCGAGAGAGCGAATTCATCGAGACCGTCGTTCACATTAACCGAGTCGCGAAGGTCGTCAAGGGCGGGAAGAACTTCTCGTTCTCCGCGGTGGTGGTTGCCGGCGACGGCACGGGACGGGTCGGCTTCGGTACCGGCAAGGCCCGAGAGGTTCCTGCCGCGATCCAGAAGGCGATGGAGCAGGCGAAGCGCGAGATGATCCGCGTGCCCATGGTCGGCGGCACCCTGCCGCACAAGATCTGGGGCCGGTGGGGAGCCACGCGCGTGCTGCTGCGTCCCGCTTCGCCCGGCGCCGGCGTCATCGCCGGCGGCGGCGTGCGCGCGGTGATGGAGTCGGCGGGAGTGCAGGATGTCCTGACCAAAATCATGGGCAGCCGAAACCCGTTCAACGTCGTTCGCGCGGTGTTCGATGCGCTGAACAACCTCATGACGACGGAGAAGGTTCGGCGTCTGCGTGGCATCGAGGTCGTCACGGGTTCGGCATCGGCGGCAGACAGCGCTCAGGGCAACACCGACGTTGCCGAGCCGGCGGCCGAAGCGATGGCCGACGAGCCCGCGACCGAGGAGGCGGCTGGGTCATGACCGCACGTAAGAAGAAGCAGCAGCAGATCAGGATCACCCAGGTGAGGAGCCAGATCGGCGCTCAAGAGCGTCAGAAGCGTGTGCTGGCCGGGCTCGGGCTTGGCCGCATCGGGCAGTCGGTCGTCCGGCCCGACGTGCCCTCCATTCGTGGAATGGTGAACAAGGTGCCCCACCTGCTGTCGGTAGAAGAAGTGGAGGGGTGAGGATGGAACTCAACAGCCTTCGTCCTGCACCGGGTGCCAAGCGCCCGCGGAAGCGGATCGGGCGCGGCCCGGGTTCGGGTTCCGGCAAGACGGCCGGGCGCGGCCACAAGGGCCAGAAGTCGCGTAGCGGCTTCTCCCACCGGTTCGGCTTTGAGGGTGGCCAGATGCCGCTCGTGCGCCGGATCCCGAAGCGCGGCTTCACGAACATCTTCCGAGTCGAGAAGCAGATCGTTCACCTCGGGGATCTCGAAAACGCGTTTGACAACGGCGCCACAGTGACCCTCCAGGCCCTTGCAGACAAGGGGCTGATCAAGGCCGGGAAGGGGCCGGTCAAGATCCTTGCCGATGGCGAGCTGGGTAAGAAGCTGGCGGTCGAGGCACACGGGTTCTCACAATCGGCTCGGGCCAAGATCGAGGCCTGCGGCGGTAGCTGTGAGGTGGTGTCGTCGTGATCGAGAGCTTCCGCAACATCTTCGCCATCCCGGACCTCCGCAAGCGCGTGATCTTCACGTTCCTGTTGCTTGCCGTCTATCGTCTTGGCGCCTTCATCCCGACACCGGGCGTCGATCCGAAGGCGATTGCAGAGTTCACTGCGGCTGCGGCGGGGACAGTGCTCGGCTTCCTCAACCTGTTCTCGGGCGGGGCCCTTGGACGGATGACGGTGTTCGCTCTCGGCATCATGCCGTACATCTCGGCGTCGATCATCTTGCAGCTGCTCACGGTCGTGTGGCCGTACCTCGAGAAGCTTTCCAAAGAGGGAGAGCTCGGGCGCAGGAAGATCACCCAGTACACCCGCTACGGGACCGTGCTGCTGTCGGTGATCCAGTCCCTGGGCATCTCGTTCTTCCTCGAGAGGACGACCGCGCCGGGTGGCGCGCCGCTGGTCCCGCATCCGGGCTGGGGCTTCCGCCTGATGACCGTGCTCACCCTGACGACGGGTACGGCGTTCGTGATGTGGCTCGGCGAGCAGATCACCGAGCGCGGCGTCGGCAACGGCATCTCGCTGATCATCTTTGCCGGCATCGTCGTCGGTCTGCCGCGCGCAATCCTCAATACCGTCACCGACATCAAGACCGGTGCGATGAGCATCTTCACGGTGGTTATTCTGATCGTCTTCATGGTCATCGTGGTGGCGGCTATCGTCTACATGGAGCGCGCGCAGCGGCGTATTCCGATTCAGTACGCGAAGCGCGTCGTGGGACGGCGCGTGTACGGCGGTCAGAGCACGTACCTGCCGCTGCGGCTCAACACCGGCGGCGTCATCCCCGTTATCTTCGCCGCCTCGATCATGTCGTTTCCACAGACGCTGGGCCAGATGATCCAGCACCCGTGGCTGAAGCGGATTACCGAGGCGCTGGCCTGGGGCGAGCCCCTCTATAACCTCGTCTACTTCCTGTCGATCATCTTCTTCTGCTACTTCTACACGTCGATCATCTTCAACCCCGAGGATACGGCCGAGAACATGCAGAAGTTCGGTGGATTCATCCCCGGTATTCGGCCCGGGAAGCGGACCGCAGAGTTCATCGACAAGATCCTCACCAGGATCACGCTCGTCGGAGCTATCTATCTCGCTCTCGTTGCAATCCTGCCGGAGATCCTGATCGCCGGGTTCAAGGTAGCGACGATCCCCTTCATTGGACCTTCGCTCGACGCGGTGCTGCCACGCTGGTTCACCGAAGGTCTCGGCGTGAAGTTCTACTTTGGTGGAACCTCCCTGCTCATCGTGGTCGGTGTTGCCATGGACACCGTGCAGCAGATCGAGTCGCAGCTCGTGATGCGCCACTACGACGGGTTCATGCGGCGTGGCCGCACGCGTGGGAGGAAGTGATGGCGAGCATCTACCGGAGCCTGAACCTGATCCTCCTCGGTCCTCCGGGATCGGGCAAGGGGACCCAGGCCAGGGTCCTGGCCGAGCGGTACCGTGTACCCCACGTCTCGACTGGCGACATGCTCCGGGACGAGGTGCGGCGCGGAACGACGCTGGGGCTGCAGGCGAAGGAGATCATTGACCACGGCGAGCTCGTCCCCGACCACGTCGTCGCCGGCATCATCCTGCGACGCCTGGACCAAGAGGACTCAACGCGCGGCGTGATCCTCGACGGCTATCCGCGGAACGTGGAGCAGGCCAAGGTCCTAGATGGCATCCTGGCAGAGCTGGGGCGTACCCTCGAGCGGGTTGTTCTCATCTTGGTACCGGACGCGGAGATCGTCCGCCGGCTCGGAGGCCGGCGTTCGTGTGCGGCCTGCGGCCGGATCTACAACCTGCAGCTGAGCCCGCCTTCGAGCGTCGGTACGTGTGACGACTGCGGCTGCGCCCTCGAGCTCAGGGATGACGATAGCGAGCCTGTGGTCCGCGAGCGACTGCGGCAGTACCACGAGAACACGGCTCCGCTGGTGGAGTTTTACCGCGCGCGCGGCCTGCTGGTTGAGGTTGACGGCGCACAGCAGATGGGAACGGTGTCCGAGGCCATCGTTGAGGCCATCGGCGCTCCGGTGGCCGGATGATCTTTCTCAAGTCGGAGCTCGAGCTGCAGGCTATGGAGAGGGCGAACCGTCTGGTGCACCAGGTGCTCGCCGCTGTCCGTGAGACCGCCGCGTCGGGCGTGACAACTGCCGAGCTGGATGAGCTGGCAGCAACCATGATCAGTGAAGGGGGGGCGCAGCCGGCGTTCAAGGGGTACCGCGGCTACCCGGCGACGCTGTGCACCTCCATCAACGACCAGATCGTCCACGGCATACCGAGCCCGAAGGTCGTGCTCGCCGACGGCGATGTGCTGAGCGTTGACTGCGGAGCGGTGATTGACGGCTTTTACGGCGACGCTGCGGTGACGTTCGCCGTTGGCGAGATCAACGGCGACGCCCTGCGTCTGATTGAAGTGACGCGCGCCTGTCTCGAGGATGCGGTCGAGCAGGTCCGCCCGGGGAACCGCCTCGGAGACATCGGGGCGGCGGTCCAGCAGCGGGCCGAGAGAGCTGGCTTCGGCGTCGTGCGTGAGTTCGTTGGCCACGGTGTGGGGCGATCGCTGCACGAGGATCCGCAAGTGCCGAACTACGGAGAGGCGGGGAAGGGGCTGCAGCTCAGGCCCGGACTGGTGCTGGCGATCGAGCCCATGATTACGATTGGCAGTTGGAGGGTGTGCGTGGATCGGGACGGGTGGACAGCCCGCACCGAAGACGGTACACTCGCAGCCCATTTTGAGTACTCCGTGGCAGTCACACCGGACGGCCATCGAGTGCTCGGTGTCGAGGAGTGACTATGGCGAAGGAAGAGGCGATCGAGGTGGTCGCAACAGTGGTGGAACCACTGCCAAACGCGATGTTCCGTGTCGAGCTGGAAAACGGCCACGAGGTGTTGGCCCACATTTCAGGCAAGATGCGCAAACACTTCATTCGCATTCTTCCCGGGGACAAGGTACTGGTCGAGCTCTCTCCCTATGATCTCAAGAGGGGGCGGATCGTGTACCGCTACAAGTAGGGGGCGACGATGAAAGTTCGTCCATCGGTTCGCAAAATGTGTTCAAAGTGCAAGATCGTCCGCCGCAAGGGTGTTGTCCGGGTGATCTGCGAGAACCCCAAGCACAAGCAGCGCCAGGGGTAATAGGGGAGGCTTGAGGTGGCACGCATAGCAGGTGTTGATCTCCCGGCCGGGAAGCGGATCGAGATCGGCCTAACGTACATATACGGTATCGGACGATCTCGGGCGAGGGACATTCTCTCCAAGGCGAAGGTGGCCGAGGGAGTGAAGGTCAAGGACCTTTCGGAGGACGAGGTTCTCCGTCTGCAACGCATACTTCAGGACGAAGGAGGCGTTGAGGGCGATCTTCGTAAAGAGGTCGCAATGAACATCAAGCGCCTCATCGAGATCGGGTGTTACCGCGGGATCCGGCACCGGCGCGGCCTGCCGGTCCGGGGGCAGAGAACCCACACCAACGCGCGCTCGCGCAAGGGTCCGCGGCGTACGGCTGTGGCAAGCAAGAAGAAGGCCGCCAAGAAGTAGCGAGGAGATCCGAGATGGCAAAGGACCGCAAGGGGAGCCGCAAGTCGCGCCGCGAGCGCAAGAACATTCCGCATGCGGTGGCCCATATTCATGCGTCGTTCAACAACACGATCGTAACGTTTTCGGACCCGTCCGGCAGCTCGATCTGCTGGTCTTCCGGCGGCAGGATCGGGTACAAGGGCTCGCGCAAAGGGACGCCATATGCCGCGCAGCTCGCGGCCCGGAACGCCGCCGAACAGGCACAGGAAAACGGCGTGCGGAGCGTGGAGATCATGGTCAAGGGTCCCGGTCCCGGCCGCGAGTCAGCGATCCGAGCGGTGGCTGCTGCGGGGCTGGAGATTCGCAGTATTCGTGACGTGACCCCGATTCCGCATAACGGGTGCCGCCCTCCGAAGCGGCGTCGAGTCTGAGAGTCAAGGAGAAGTTACATTGGCACGGTATCGAGGTCCCGTTTGTCGCCAGTGCCGGCGTGAAGGCATGAAGTTATTCCTCAAGGGTGAGCGCTGCTTCAAGGAGAAGTGCGCAATTGAACGTCGGAACGTTCCGCCCGGGCAGCATGGCGCGCGTCGCCGCAAGGTCCAGAACTACGGCCTGCAGCTGCGCGAGAAGCAGAAGCTGCGTCGGGCATACGGCCTGCTCGAAGGTCAGTTCCGGCGCACCTTCGACGTTGCGGCCCGCAGCAAGGGCGTGACCGGCGAGAATCTCCTGCGGTTGCTCGAGCAGCGGCTGGACAACGTCGCCTTCTCCCTCGGCTTCGCTACCTCGCGCAATCAGGCCCGCCAGCTCGTGCGTCACGGCCACCTCGATGTCGACGGCAGGAGGGTGGACATCCCGTCCTTCCAGGTTCGTCCGGGGATGGTGATCTCGGTGCGCGAGAAGAGCCGTAAGAACACGCGGATTCGCGAGGCTATGGAGTTTGCCCAGGGCCGCGGGGTTCCGCCGTGGCTCGAGCTCGACATGGAGAGCTTCACGGGCAAGGTCATCGAGCGCCCGGCGCGCGAGGACATCCGCATCCCGATCCAGGAACAGCTCATCGTCGAGCTGTACTCGCGCTGAGGTGGAGGGCGTATGATCTGGCAGAACTTCCAGCGTCCCCCGCAGGTGCAGATTGACGAGGAAAGCTCCACAGAGGGCTTCGGCCGCTTCATAGCGCAGCCGTTCGAAAGAGGTTGGGGAACGACCGTCGGCAACGCGCTGCGGCGAGCCCTGCTGTCATCGATCCCCGGTGCTGCGATCACCGCGGTGAAGATCGAGGGCGCTGACCACGAGTTTTCGGCCGTCCCCGGCGTCGTCGAGGATGTCACCGATATTATCTTGAATCTGAAGAAGATCCCTTTGGTCCTCCACGGCGAGGGTGAGGTGCTGGTGTCGCTCGATGCCAAGGGTCCCGGCGAGGTGACGGCGGGTCAGTTCACCACGACCCATCAGCTCGAGGTGACCGACCCCAACGTGCACATCGCGACACTGTCGGCTGACGGGCAGCTGAACATGACGGTGCGAGTCGCGGTTGGACGCGGTTATGTGGCAGCCGAGGACAACCAAACCGAAGACCTGGACCTCGGGTTCATACCGATTGACTCTGCCCACTCCCCTGTGAGAAGAGCGAACTTCCGGGTCGAGATGGCGCGGCTGGGCCAGATGACGAACTACGAGCGGCTGGTCGTCGAGGTGTGGACCAACGGCACCATAACGGCCGAGGACGCGCTCAGCCAGGCAGCGCAACTGGTCCAGGGCCACATGGACATCTACACCAACATCGGCGGGTTCGACGCTGTTGAGGGGGTCGCCGCTGTTAGCGAGAAGCCAAGCCCAGAGCTCCGCGGCGAGAGCATTCTCGACCGTGAGATCGAAAGCCTGGAGCTGTCCATCAGATCGCTGAACTGCTTGAAGAACGCGAATGTCAAGACCCTTCGCGACCTGGTGCGCAGGACGGAGAAGGACATGATCGAGATCCGCAACTTCGGCGAGAAGTCGCTGAAAGAGGTGCGCGAGAAGCTCGAAGCACTTGGTCTCGGCTTCGGTATGAAGCTGGACCTGTAGGCACAACGGAGAGACGGCAATGCGACATCGAGTTCACGGACGCAAGTTGGGTCGGACCACAGCCCATCGCACGGCACTCTTCCGGAACCAGCTCACGGCACTATTCACGCATGAGCGGATCGTCACCACCGTCGCCAAGGCGAAGGAGCTGCGTCCCCTGGCCGAGCGGATGGTGTCTCTGGCCCGGACGGGGAGCCTGCCGGCGCGACGCCGGGTGCTCACGATGGTGCCGGACAAGCTGGTCGTGCGACGTCTCTTCGACGAGGTTGCGCCGCGCTTTGTCGATCGCCCGGGCGGCTACACGCGAATCGTGCGTATCGGCAAGCGTCACGGCGACGGGGCGGAGCTGGCCCTCATCGAGTTCGTCGACTACCAGCCGCCGAAGAAGGGTCATGGCGGTGAGGAGGCCGGGAAACCGTCGCTGATGGACCGTGCGCGCGGCATGTTTGGCGCTCGCAAGGGTGAGGGCGGTGGTGAGACTGAGGCTCCGGCCGGGGAAGCCGAGACGTTGGAGGCCGCGCCTGCCGGGGTCGAAGAAGAGGAAGCCCCTCTCCAGGATGAGAACGGGGAGGTCGAGGAAAAACCGGACTCCGAGTGACCGTTACCCTGCTCACCATGACGCCGCGCTCAAGCGCGGCGTTCTTCGTTTCCCTCGAGAAGTGAGCGGAAGGTGATGTCGTCGAGGGCCCTCCGTTCCGCCTCGACGGCCTCTCCGAGAGCCTCGCGGAGGCGGCTCATCAGGTTGGGATCGCCATCGATCGGTGCAGCGGCCTGTGCCTTGTCGAGCAGCCGCAAGGTCTGTCCCAGAGCGAGGCGATCGGCGTCGAACACGGGCAGGTAGTGCTCCCGGTCGCGCCCGGTGACGGCCACGAGTCCAGCTCCGATCAGGCGGTCGAGCAGCGGCTTGGCGAACCGGTGGGTGATGGAAAGATGGTGTGTAAGCTCGTCAAGAGTCGGCGGTTGCCCGGAGTCGGCAAGAACGCGGTAGCACTCCGCCAGCAGCGAGAGGGTGGCCAGCACCTCCTCGGGCGGGTGCTCCTCGACGTTGCGTGAGCTCCTCAACAGGGCGTCGAGGTTCTGGACCGCGTAGGATGCCTCGGCACCGATGATGACCAGCATCCAGAAGGCGAACAACGATACCAGGAAGATCACGGCGAGAGCCAGTGAGCCGAAGATCAGGTTGATGTCTGGGAAGCGTTTCAGGTAGGCGACGAAAGCGGTGCGCAGGAGCTGAAGGCCGAGGGCTGCGGTGATGCCGCCGGAGAGGGCGCTTAGCAGGTGGACCGAGGTGTGCGGGACGAGCCAGTAGACCATGGTCAGGCCCACCAGGGGCAGCACGATTCGGCCGAGGCCGAGCAGCAGGGGCGCCGACGGCGCCCAGGTCTGGTGCTGGAGCCAGAGCAGGCTGGTGGTTCCGAGGCCGACTACCACCGGTCCCCAGAACAGGACCATCGTGAACGAGAAGAACCGGACCGCGAGCGACCGCCGTGCGGCGACGCCCCAGATCTCGTTCAGGGTCGTCTCGATCAGCAGGAAGAGCCTGAACACCACCGCGACGAACACCAGCGACGCGATGCCACCCAAGGTACCGGCGCGGCGCACGAAGCCACCGAGGGTATCGGCCACCGTTTCTGACGCATAGGGAAGGATCACCGTCACCATCTTCACGATTGCTTCACTGTGGGTCGAGAAGAACGAACGGTAGAGGGCTGCGACGGTGGCGAGGAAGGGGACCAGGGCCAGCAGGGTCACGTACGCGAGCGCCGCCGACCGATCGACCCCCCGGTCCGAGATCATGCCCCGGAAGGTGAACCATGCCCACCAGCGAAGACGCGTTCTCACTGGGAGAGCGTGATCATCTCCCCCAGCTCCGGTATTCGAGTCTCCCATCCGAGCTCCTCGTGCAGGGTGTTGGCGAATACCTGCTGCGCCGGGTACTCACCGTGAATCAGGTAGACCTGAGAAGGATCTCTCTCGCGCCGCCGCAGCCAGACCAGAAGCTCCTCTGCATCGGCATGGGCGGAGAAGGTGGTCATCGAAGAGATGTGGGCGCGAACGGGCACCCACTGGCCGTGGACCTTGATCTCCCTCTCGCCCTCGACCAGGCGTCGGCCTTTGGTACCTTCCGCCTGATAGCCGACGAAGATGACCGTGGTCGAGGAATCGGGGAGCCGTAGCTTGAGGTGGTGCAGGATCCTGCCCCCGGTCGCCATGCCCGACGCCGAGATGATGATCGCCGGCCCACGGACCCGATTCAGCTTCTTCGACTCGGCTGAGGTCGGCGTGACTTGCAGGTTGGGCGGGAAGATAGGGTTCTGTTGGTTGGAGAAGTACTCCCTCATCTCCGCGTCATGCTCTTCGGTGAAGCGTGTGTACAGGGCCGTAGCCTGGATTCCCATCGGGCTGTCGAGCCAGATCGGGAGCTCCGGGATGTCGCCGTCCGCCATCAGCTCATGGAGGATGTAGAGGATCTCCTGCGTGCGGTCGACGGCGAACGCCGGTATCAAGATCACACCTCCTCGAGCAACGGCGGCGCTGATTTCATCGGCGAGCGCCGCATACGGTTCGGCGGCGTCGTGGAGGCGGTCCCCGTACGTGGTCTCGACGAACAGGACATCGGAGCCCGGGTAGGGCTCAGGCTCGCGCAGAATCGGCACGCCGTAGCGCCCGACGTCGCCAGAGAAGTACACGCTCCTGTGCTTCCCCCCGCCGACCTTGGTCTCGAGCTCGACGGCAGCGGCGCCGAGGATGTGCCCCTGTCGGTGATAGCGGAACCTGACGCCGGGATGGATCTCCGTCCAACTTCCGAACGGCACGGGCTCAAGGAGCTTCAGCGCCGCCCGCGCGTCGGCAACCCGGAACAGGGGCAGCGCCGGGCGGTGCTTCGAGTAGCCTTCCTTGTTGGCGTAACGGGCCTCCTCCTCCTGCAGGTGAGCGGCGTCCGGAAGGAGAACGCCAAGCAGTGCCCGGGTTGGCGGGGTGCAGTAGACGGGTCCCCGAAATCCCTGACGGACCAGACGAGGCAGATAGCCGGTGTGATCGATGTGGGCGTGGGTGAGAACTACCACGTCGATGCGTTGGGCCGGGAACGGAAGGGGCTTCCAGTTGAGCCGGCGGTGCTGCGCTGGTCCCTGAAACAGGCCGCAGTCGACGAGAGCGTGGAAGTTCTTCCATTCCAGCAGGTACTTCGAGCCGGTAACACAACGACCCGCCCCGAGCACGGTAACGCGCATCGACAACCTCCGTCGCCAATCCTACAGCACCCGCGAGGTGCCGAGCGTGGGACCTAGCGGATTGTGGACGAATGAGCTGGCGGAGACTGCGGCCAGCAGTGGGGGTCCGGACCGCCGGTGGACGGAGGGGACGGGGGAGCCTAGAATAGTAGTGAAGCAGCGGAATCGTACGTCTTGGAGGTTGACGATGAGCGGCAAGAAGGAGCAGAGCGTTGAAGAGGCCATTGATCAGGTTGCGGAAGCCTCGGGATCGGGCCTGGAGACGGTCAAGGAGGCCCTGACCAAGGCACAGCAGGCCATGGAGCATGCTCGAACCGCCATGCAGGATGCCTACGGCAAGGCACGGGAGCGGGCGCGGGATGCGGCGGAGCGTAGCCGTGTGTACCTGGAGGACGCGAAGCAGTACCTTGCCGAGGCGCGCGAGCGCTCCTCGGTCCTGGCGACCAAGACCCGTGAGCAGGCCGAGGTCCTCTACGGCAAGAGCTGCGAGCAGTACGAGGTGCTCGCGGAGAAGAGCCGGGAGCTGTACGGCAAGGTCCGCGAGCGCGTGGCAGAGGTCGACTTCAAACAGCGGGGCGATCAGGTCATCGACTACATCAAGACCAACCCCGGGAAGTCGGTTCTGATCGCTCTTGCCACGGGCTTCCTGGTCGGCTACCTGAGCCGGCCGCGTGACTGAAAGGGCTGGCCGCACCATGACGAAGACTCAGGATGAGCTCGAGGTCGAGCCTGTGGAGGAATCCGAGGAGGGCGAGGAGGCTCCACATGCGCGCCGCCTCGATGCCGACTCCATTCTCGACACACTGGTCCCAGACTCGATCGACTGGCGGGACACCGTGAGGCGGCACCCGGCAGTGAGCGTCTTGACCGTCGGCCTCGTTGGCTATCTGGTCGGCAGGACGAAGGGTGCGGCCATTGTCGCCGGAATCACGGCCGGCCTGTCCTCGGCCATGATGCGGCAGCTGTCCGACGTTTTCGAGGGTGACTTCTTCGAGTTCGAGTAGGAGGAAGTGTGCCGTTCTGTCCGCTCTGTGGCGCCGAGTACCGCGAGGGGTTCGATCGCTGTCACGACTGTGACGTCGACCTGGTGGACGAACTCCCGGACGAGGAGGAGTGGGACCCGACGGACTGGGTGACGGTGGAGGAAGCCCACGATGAGACGACGGCGGCCATCATTGAGGGGTTTCTCCTCGAGCGGGGCATGACCGTGAGGGTCCTGAGCCGCCGCGACCGTGACCTCGCGTCGTCCCTGCGCGGGCTCGGTACGGTGGCGGTGCAGGTGCCGACACAGGACATGGACCGTGCCCTGGAGGCGTTGGCGGAGCACGACGAGGGCTCGCAGCTCTGGGACCCGGACGGCACCGGCGGCCCGGACGAGCCCGAGCCTTGACGGGAGCGCCCGGTGGCCGACGACGCAACGGAGGAAACCCTGCTCGACCGGATGATGACGTTGGTCCAAACAGCCCTTGATGAGGAGTACGGGCCGGACGGCTACCACCAGTGGGGCGACCGCGCATTCATGCGCGTTGAGGGTGGAGCGGTGATCTTCCTCGTCGGCAGCCCGATGGGCGCCGACGCGCTGCTCAACGTTCGTTGCTATCCGGTGCGCGACCTCGAGCACCCCGATGCCGAGCTGGGTGAGTACCTGGTACGTCTCAATGCGGACCAGCTGTTCGGGGGCTTCTCGATCGACGAGGACTCCGACGTGTGCTTCGACTACAGCATGCTCGGCTCGGCGGTCACGCCGGAGGCCGTGCATCTCGCCGTCGAGGTGGTGGCGAGGGCGTCTGCCCTGTACGCCCAGGAGATCATCTCTCGCTGGGGAGGCGTCACTTCACTCGACAAGCTCCGGCAGGAGCTCGAGCTTCAGCGGCCGCCCGCTGGGCGCCCGGATGACGGGACGCTCAACTGATGGGATGATGGGCCGCCTGCCGTCGACGACCACCAACCTGCCGCCCGGGTGCGGCAACGGTTGAAGGAATGGAGCGCGAGCCTGTACCGCGCGCCGCAGGCCGGACCGGACGCTGGCTGAAGCTCGCGCCGGCCCGCTGGCCGCTCGGCCGCCACCTGCTGCTGTGGATGCTGTCGACCATAGTCTTGGTACTGATCCTGACCAGCGCCCTGGTGCTCCGTCACGAGAGTGGGTTCCTGCGCGACGAGCTGCGGACCAGGGCGCGTGGCCTGGCGGCGACGCTGGCGTCGACCGCGAGCGAGGACGGGAACCCGGCGCGCGTTCCCTTGGGCGGCTTCACCGAGCTGCGTTCGGCGGTCGTGCGGGCGCCAGACGGCCGAGTCGTATGGCGGTTCGGTCCGCCGGAGACCTCGGAGGAAGGCGATCGGGCCGGGCTGGTTGTGGTGCGGGAGAGGTCGACGGGCGGCGATGTTGCACCGTACGAGGCCGAGGTGGCGCTGTCCACGGCGCGGATCCGCTGGCACCTTCTGAGCTCGGGGCTGCGCCTGATCCTCGGTCTCTCGGTAGCCCTTGCGGCGGCGCTGATTCTGGCGGCGGTAGTGGCGGATCGGATCACAAAGCCCCTGGAAACGCTCGCCAGCCGGATGGTCGCGTTCCAGCCCGACGCACCGGCTCCGGAGACGGCACCGGTAACCGGCACGCGAGAGATCGCGGAGCTGGCGGAGGCGTTCGAGCACATGGCGCGCCGGCTGACGCACCAACGCCACGAGCTTATGGAAGCGGTGGCAACACTGGCCGGCGGCATGGCGCACGACTTCAACAACCTGCTGACCGGGATTCTGCTTCACGCGAGATTGCTCGAGCGCGGTCGCGGCGGCCAGGAGGAGCTGGCGGCAATCCGGCGCCTTGCCGAGGAAGGCGTCGACGTCGTGGGGGAGCTGCTCCTGTTCGCGAAGCGGGAGAGCACGCCGCCGCGGCTGCTGGACCTCGCCGGCTTGCTCCGCGACCAGCAACCGCTGCTACAGCACCTGATTCCGGAAGGAGTCGAGCTGGACTTCAACATCACCGGCGAGGAGCTCCCGGTCACGGGAAGCCCGGTGGCGCTGCGGCGCATGCTGCTGAATCTGGTCCTGAACGCCCGCGACGCGGTGGAAGCGCCGCGCGGTCACATCGAGGTGACGGTGGGGACCTCGGGGGGACACGCCGTCGTCCGTGTCCGCGACAACGGCTCGGGGATTCCTACCGACCTGCGCGACCACCTGTTCGAGCCGTTCTTCACCCATCGCCGTGAAGGGCGGGGCTCGGGGCTCGGCCTGGCGGTGGTCTATGCGGTCGTGCGTCAGCATGCGGGGGAGATCGCGGTTGACTCGGCGCCGGGAGAGGGTACGTGCATCTCCGTCCGGCTACCTGTGAGCTCACCCGAAGAGGGAGACGAGACGGCAGGAGAGCAGGTCATGAGCGCCGGCCGCGGCCTCCTTGTCGAGCTGGACGGGCGGCGAGCCGCCTCACGCATGGAGCTGCTGGCCGAGGCCGGGGTCGATGTGCGGCATGCCCCAACCGTGCGAGAGGCGCTCGCGCTGCTGGCCCGGTGGCAGCCGGATCTGGTTCTCGTCGTCGAGGCCGGCCTCGAGCCGGGGGAGGTCGAGCAGCTCGGCGCCCACGGCTTACCGACGCTCATCGTTGTTGGCGACGAGAACGAGGCCGCGGAGCCGGCGATGCGAGGTCCCGGACCCTCTCGGAGGCATCTGGCCCGCGCCGCGTGGCCGATCGATGCGGCTGCCCTGAGGCGTCTTCTGGATGAGGTCGCTGGAGAGTCGTCATCTCCTGCCAGAGGATGAAGTACGGACCAGGTCGAGGCCCCCTCTGTACGTGCGGGTTCACCGGGAGGAGCTGAACGGTCTCTGATTTGCTCGGTCCAGAGACAGGTACGGTATGCTTGGCTGCAAGGCAGGAGACCGTGATTCGAGGCGCGATACAGCTCCCGACCGACAGCTCTCGCAACCAGGTGCTCGCCGCCGTGCGGACCGAGCTTGACGCGGCGCGGACGCTGACCGTGGACCTGCGGCGGGGATGGGACCCTGCCTGCATTCACCTCCTCAGGGCCCTATCGCTGCTGGGTAGGGTTTCCACATCGGCAGAGGAGCCGACGCTCCCAGGGGAGGAACCGCCCGCCGCACAGGATGCCGCACCGGTCGTGCTGGCGGAGCTCGACGTGCGGCAACGTGATGAGCTGGAACGCAACCTGGCCGTGGTCCGCCGCCACACGCGCCGCGGGCTCCAGGACGAAGACGGTAAGGAGCGTGAGGTCGAGAGCAGCGTCCGGGTTGTCCACGACCTGCTGGAGCTGACGCTGTTGGAAAAGCGGCGCGCCCTCATGCCGCGCAGGCTCCAGCGGCGGTGGGCGGCACGTGTGGGCTGGGTGGCGGTAGCCGTCCTTCTCGTCGCCGCGGCCCTCGCGATCCGACACGGCGGTTGGAGCATCGGCTGGAGTTCGCGCGCCCGACCGTCACGTCACGCTGCGGTGGGTACGAGCGGCCCGATCGAAGTCAGCCTCGCCGAGCTGGCGGTTCCCAAGGTTCAGGGGACACCGTGGGACGCCCCGGGCACCGTTCCCATTCCGCAGGCGGCCGGCGCCCTCGTGGTGCGGCTCGGGCGTCGCTCCACGGCTGCGGAGATCGAGATCAGCCTCGACAACAACGACCGGTACCGAATCGACTTCGTGAACGGGGCGGCGGCGGTGGGGAGCCTCGTCGTCGGGCCGACACCCGAGCCGGGCGGACTGATCATCTACCGCGAGCAGGTGCCGGCAGCGGCCGTCGAGCGGGGGTTCGACGCGATCCGGATCACACCACTCGAGGGCGACGGCGCCTACTCGGTCGGCCACCTCACGCTGAGCGCTGGGGTGGCGGGCGGCGCCGGGTCAGGCGAGGTATCACCAGTGAAGGCTGGCTGATGGCAGAGCGGCTCTTCAGAGCCCGGTCTGTGCTGCGCGCTTTCCTCATTGCGTTGCTGGTTGTGCTTCCAGCGTGGGCCGGGATCGCCGCGCGGCGCGGTGAGCCGACACTGGCGTTCCTGGCGCCGGCCGTCGCCGCACTCCGCGGCCTGGGTCGGTGGCTGGTCGCCTGGTGGAGCGGATACGGTGCGACTCTCGCTCTGATCGCGGCGGGGGCGGCACTGGTCGTAGCGGCAGTTGGGGTCGTCCGCACCGGAACCCGTCCCCGCCCAGCTCCGACCTGGTGTTTTGTCGGGGCCGCGCTCCTGGTAGCTCTCGCCGGAGCGACTTCGGGGCTGTGGTTGGCGGCGATCGGGGCCGCCGTCGTCGTTGCGGTTGGGGCGGTGCTGAATCCAGAGGGCTCACGGCCGCTGACCCCCTATCGTCCGGCCCCGGAGGCATTGCTCGGAATCCTCGTCCTTGGCGCCGTGATGCGGTTCGTGCTCATCGCTGTCCATCCGGTGGGGTTCGGCACCCACGGGATCGTTCACCTGAAGCTATCGGTCGACCTTGTGGACCGCTTGCTGGGCGGTGGTATCACGCTTGACCATCCGTTCGCGCCCTCGGCCTACCTCAGCGAGCAGCAGGGTCCGATGGCTGTTGTCAACGCGCTCGGCTTTGCGGTTTTTGGTGTGGGCTTCACACAGGCGAGGCTGACGCAGGCAGTGCTCGGGGTCATGACGATCTGGCTCGCCTTCCTCTTCGGCCGCCGGCTCTTCCACGCGCGGGCCGGGCTCGTCCTCGCCTTCCTGATTGCTGTCTCCCCATGGCACGTCGCCGTCTCGCGCTTCAACGACGCCGAGCACGTGCTCGCCACGTTCCAGGCGCTGTTCGCGCTGTGGGCGGTGCTGCGAGCGGACCAGGAACGCACGGCGTCGGCGTTTGCCGTGGCCGGTCTTGCGTGCGCCCTGAGCTGGTACGTCTACGCCACCAACCAGGCCCTGCTGCTCGTCCTGCTTGGGTATCTCGGGTGGCGGTTTGCCCGCAGACCCCGTGTCCTGGGTCGCTACTGGCGTGGGCTCGCCCTGTTTGCGGTCGTCTTCGTTGTCGCCAGCCTGCCTCCCGTTGTCGCCACTGTTCGCTCCGGGCGCTACCTCCCGATTCGTTCCAGCTACCAGGTCAGTGGGCGAGGTCCCTACGTCATGGCGCGACCGGAGCGGGTACCACGAGATCTGGGCGCCGCCGTTGGCGCACTGTACAGCGAGGCCAACGACCCATGGTTCGCGAAGAGCCGGGGTGGCGGCCTCGACGCGATGGTGGCCGTGCTGCTTCCCGCGGGGCTCATCTGGTGCGTGATGGCCCTGGCCGGTGATCGCTTCCGAGACCCGGCGTTCATGCTGCTGCTGTGGACGGGAGTCGGGCTGCTGCCAGCGGTCCTTCTCAGACACGTGGAGTTTCGACGCCTCCTGCTTGTCGAGCTCGCAGCGGAGGTGCTGGCGGCCATCATGCTGACGGAGGCGGGCCGGCTCGCAGCTCGGTCGCGTGGAGGACGCCGAGCCATGTTCTTGGCCGTTCCGCTCATCGTCGTCGCCTGGGCCGCCGTCGCTACGTACACGTTTTGGGACCGTGTCACGGTGTTCGAAAGTCGCAGCTCGACCTACTGGGTACAGCTCGTGGACGACATTCGCGGGCGGCTGGGCAAAGAGGGCATTGTGGCAGTCGTGGCGGCCAACCGGGACCAGACCGCCGAGCACCTTGATGCGATCCGGCTTGGCGCCTACGGCCAGGTGCGTGCCCTCGCCCAGCGAGGCGTGCCGTTGGAACGCGCCGTGCAGGTGGTGCCTGTGCAAGACGCCCAGACGGCCATCCAAGGGGACCTGAGGAAGGGCGTCCCGGTGCGAGTGGTGCTGTCGCGGAGCCTGGCCGACGACAAGCCACTGGCACAGAAACTCGAGCGCGTCGTCTACTCGTTGGATCCGAAGGCTCACCGGGAGGGCGTGGTAGATCAGCTTGGCAACGTCGCCCTGATCGCATGGAATGTTGCACCGGCGCAACCGGAGCCCGGACCCCTGCAGCCTTAGCCGGCGGCGTCCGCGGTGCCGGCGACACGCCTTGCCTCGGGCTACGGATGCCGCGGGCCGACCGGCTCGGGCGGGACCCCAGCTTTTTCCGGCTGGAGGTCGACCACAACGACCGTCAGCCGGTAGTCGGGGTTGGGACCGGCGAGCTCGCTCACCCGGGACCTGGGGTAACGCCGCAGAGCTTCTTGCAGGTCTGCGATAGCGGGCGGCTGCTGCTCACCGTGGACCACGGTCTGAAAGAGGAACACGGCCCGTTTCCAGTCCTTGATGCCCCTCAGGGGGTGGATCAGCGGGCGCAGCTTGGTCCACGTGTACCACGGCGTTCGCGGCAGTGAGCTCAGGCCTGAGGCTGGATCTTCGAGCAGCCGGGGGAATGGTGCGACACCGTCAGCACACGGGATCCAAGCGACCGGAAAGCGGTCCTTCTCGGCCAAGGTGTCAAGTAGGAGATAGGTGGTCATCGCGGGAAGGTTGGGGTGGGACGCATCGAGCACAGCGATCGTGCCGGGCTCGAGATAGGGCCGAAGGGAGCGCAGGCTGACCTCGATGCCGGGGGTCCCGGCAGGGTAGTTGGCGCCGGAAAACCAGAGGAAGGACTGCAAGGCCGCCAGACACGAGAAGGCCACGATGGCCGTTGCGGAGATGGCAAGACGGAGCGCGCGACGGTGCTGTGTGGCCCAGTGCCAGAGGACGGAGAATCCGACCCCGCCAAGGACCAGCAGGGCGGGGTACAGGGTGGCGGCGCGCTTGACGTAGCCCTCTGACGACAGAACCGACGGCAGGACGGCGGCGATCGCCCATGCCAGGACGACTCGGGAACGCCGGAGTGTCGGCACGAGGCATGCGAGACAGATCCCGAGCACCGCGAATGGCAGCGCTGTCCAGTTGAGCGATCTCTGAAGGAAGTCGGGAGCCGTCGGGAGGAATGTCTGGTGGAAGAGGTTTGGCACCCGGTAGAAGAGCCCGCTCAGGAGCTCGAGCGTGTTCCTGCCGGTCAGGTGAAGAATCTGCAGGAGAGCGTCGGAGAGAGCATGCACCGGAGCTGCGTCCCATGATGTGCGGTTGCCGAACTCGTGGACGAGGTCAGGGAACTGCCACCGGTGCGAGGCGATCAGCCACGGCAGGGGGATCGATGCCGCCCACAGTGCGAGGCCCGAGACAACGGCCAAAAGTGGCTTGAAGCCCAGGCGCCGGATCCGGGGAGAGCGTGTCAGGTAGGCGGTCCCGAACACGAACACCGGTATCAGGACCGCGCTTTGTCCGGATGGGTAGGTCTGCCAGCTGGCGCCCATCGCCAGGGCGAGCAGGGCGAAATCCAGCGGCCGGCGGCGTTCCTCCGCGCGGAACAGGGCGAGACACACGATGAGGGGCGCCCACAGCGTCGAGGCATGCGGGTGGACGTCGCTGCGGCCCCAGCCGATCTGCAGCGGATCCAGAACGAAGAAGGAGGTCGCGAGCAGGGCGGCGGGTCGACCCCCCACCCGTCGGGCGACGGCGTAGAGGAGAGGCACCGAGGCCAGCGACACGAGCGCAGCGGCGACCCGGATCGAGAGCACCGTGGATCCGAGGAGGTGTGTCGTCAGCCATACGGGCAGGTAGAAGGAAAGGTGCAGCGGCGCCCACGGGCCGTTCTTGCCGGCATCGGCCAGCCACATGCCGTGTAGGCTGGTGGCGCCGGCGTAGTACGGCGCCAGCTCGCCCTCGAAGTAGTCGACGATCCTGTCGAGCTGGTAGAACCGGAACAGCGCGGCGACGAGGATCAGGAGCACCAGGGCCAGAACATCGGTGCGATCCCACACCGCCGTTCGGGGAGCCGCGTGCCGCCACGCCGTGGCGTCGGTCCTGGCAACCTTGATCAGGCCGCAGGCGGCCAGGCCGCCTCCGACAAGCCACAGCCCGGCGCCGGCGGTCGGATGTCTCAGAACCAGCGCGACCTGGCCCCAGGTGGCGGCAACCAGGCCGGCGATCAGCCACCGGGTGGGAGCGTACCGGCCAGCGGCCCTTCCCAGCGCGGCCCAGCACCAGAGAGCGGTGAGAGCAGTCGCTACCCCCACGGTCAACGGGCCAAAACGGGAGGCGATCGCCGCGCCTGCCGCGACCAACCAGTCCATGAGAGGCGCTGCGACAGCCCAGACCTCGCAACGGGCAGCCTGGTCGTGCACAGCGACGGCCACGAAAAGGGCGCTCACGCCGAAGAAGGCGCCGGCAACCAGGACTCCCGCCCCCCGCTTCACGGCGGCAATCGTACATGATCCCTTGCAACCCTGGATGTTCCCGTTACAGTTGAGACGTGTTGGGCGGTACGACCTCCCGCCGGCGACTCGTTGCCTGGGCCGCGCTGCTGGTGCTGAGCCTGGGGCTTCACCTGTGGCGGCTGGGGGTGCGATCGTTCCACCACGACGAGGCCATTCACGCTTCGCTTTCCTTCAACCTCGCCCAGCACGGGACCTACCGCTACGATCCCACCTATCACGGGCCGCTGCTGTACGCACTGACCGCCGCCGGGTTCACGGTCCTTGGCGACTCCGATTTCACCGCACGCCTTCCGATCGCGCTCGCCGGCGTCCTGCTGCTGGGAGTGGCGTGGAGCCTGCGGCGCGAGATCGGCGAGCGGGCGGCGTGGTGGACGGGTTTGCTGGTCACCATTTCGCCGGTGTTCCTGTACTACGGCCGCTTCCTGCGCATGGACGTGCTGGAGGTGCTGACGGTGACGGCGGCGCTGGTCGCCTTCCTGCGGCTCGTACGCGGGAGCGTCCGCGCCTGGCCGTGGCTCGGGCTGTGGGCCGGGCTCGCCCTCGCCACCAAGGAGACCGCATACGTGACCGCCTTCCTGCTGGGCCTGACGGTGCTCGTCATGGCGGTCGGACGGGGGTTGGCCGGCCCCGTCTCGGCGGGCGGCAGATGGCTCTTCGAGCACCGCTTCGGTGTTGCCACATCGCTGCTGGTTGCCGTGGCCGTGGCGGTGCCGCTGTACACAGTCCTGTTCCGGTGGCCGCAGGACGCGATGTTCCCGGTCAAGGCGGTGTCGTACTGGTGGCACCAGCACAGCATCGAGAGGGTGCGAGGGCCGTGGTGGTACCACTTGCCGCGCCTCGTCCAGTACGAGCTCCTGCCCCTGGCGGCGGCCACGGTGCTGATGCTGCGCAGGCGGGCGAAGCGTCCGCTGGAGGTCTTCCTCTTCACCTTCGGCGTGCTGTCGATCGTCATGTACTGCTACCTGGGCGAAAAGGTGCCGTGGCTGGAGGTTCATCAGGTGTGGCCGTTCATCCCGCTGGCGGGGATCGAGCTGGCAGAGGTCTTCGGCGGACGGCGGCGCTGGCCCAAGGCGGTCGCCGGCGCGGCCCTTCTGCTCACCGCCGCCACGGCGGTGACGGCGGCGTTCGTTACTGACGAGATCTCCCCGTCACTGCCGCGGGTCGAGTCGCTGGTGTACGTCCAGACCTGTCCGGAGGCGGTCGCGCTGGCGCGGGCGGGCGAGAAGTTGAGCGCGAGCGGGGGGCCGGTGGCAGCGGTCAGCGGCCAGGCCGAATGGCCCCTGTCATGGTACTGGCGGCACCTCGACGTCTGGTGGGGGTTGCCGCCGCCCGGCATGCGCCCGCCGCTGGCGGTGTGCGATCCCGAGCAGGAGGCGGAGCTCCGCACCCGGCTCGGGCCGGTCTACAGTGCCAGGCGGATCCCGCTGCGGGCGTGGTGGGTGCCGGCCGGGACCCACCCGAGCCTCGGCGATGTCGTGCGCTACCTGCTGACTCGGAGGCCCTGGTCGGCGATCGGCTCGACCGACGTTGTCGTGCTCGAGCGGCAGGCGTCGCCGGCCGCCATGGTTCGCGAGGTGGCGGTGCCGCAGGTGCTGCGAGACCAGCTCGGCGTGACGGCGGTCGAGGCTCTCGGGGAGGGCTACCTGAGTTCGCCAAGGGGGCTCGCCGTCTCCGGTCGGCGGCTCGCCGTGGCCGACCCGGGCCTGTCACAGATCGTCTTCTTCGACCTATCCGGCAAGCCGCTCGACATCTCCCTGGCGACCGAGCTGAAGGAGCCGGAGGACGTCGCCTGGTTGCCGGGCGGTGTGCTCGCCGTTGCCGACACCTGGAACCACCGGGTGCTGGTCACCGACCCTGCCTCCGACAAGGTGAGACCGGTGCCCGAGCCTGACGGCGGCTGGTACGGGCCCAGGTCGGTCGCTGTCTCCCCGGGGGGCACGCTCGCCGTCAGCGATACCGGCAACAAGCGCATCGTGCTGATCGCGCCGGGCGGCCGGCGCGTCTGGACCATCGGGGGGCCGGGCTCGAGGCCCGGTGAGCTGGACGAGCCGGTGGGCATCGCTTGGCTGGGCAGGCGGCGGCTGCTGGTGTGCGACACCGGCAACCACAGGCTGCAGGTGTTGAGTCAAGACGGGCGCGTGCAGCAGGTCGTACCGCTTCCCGCGGCCTGGCCGGACCGCTACTCGCGGCCGCAGGTCGCCGTGCTTTCTCCCGATCGCTGGGTTGTCAGCGACACCCCGAACCGGGCGCTGTGGGTGATCCGGGATGGCCGTCCGGCGCGGGTCGACCTGGCGGTGCTCGGCATTGCGCCGACCGGTGTCGCCTGGTCCGCCCCGCTCCTGCTGGTTGGCGATGCGGGCGGGCGCGTGTGGAGGCTCGAGGTCGCGCCTGGGAGCAGCGGCGGCGCTGTGGCCCGGTCAGGCTCGGCGACGCGGTAATTGTCAAAGGTTCTTGAAAGGGCTCGCTGTGCCCTTGACTCCCGATTGGCGGGGCCGGATGATGAAAGCGATGGGTAACCATGTCCAGGAGTATGTGTTCAGAGGACGACGGCACGGGACGGACCGCTGCGTCGGCCGGGCGGCTCGTTCACGCGAGCTTGGCTTCACGCTGATGGAGGCGCTGGTCGTGGTGGCGATCCTCGGCATCGTTCTTGCCGTCGCCATCCCGAACATGCAGCGGGCACGCGTGCGGGCGCACATGCTCGAGCAGGTCCGCTCCCTGAAGCAGGCGGCGGCGCTGGGCCGCATCTACGCCATCAGGAACGGATCCACGGTGGTTCTCGGCGTCCCGGAGGGGTCCGGAGTCACGGTCACCATGTGGGTCGACAACGGCGCGACCCCGCTCGTGTATGACGACGGTGAGATGGTGCTGGAACGGTGGCGCATCGCCGACGACGTCAGCCTCGCCGAAGCGACAGACGCAACCCGCAGGCTGCGGCCGTTGTCTGCAGGTGCCAAGGGCATCGTCTTTCGCGCTGACGGCGTCGTGGAGTCCAACGTGACGCCGCCGCACGACAGCGGCTACGGCGCCGTCGAGCTCACGGGGCCTTTTGGCAATGATCTGCGGATCAGCGTCCTCGGCGGTCCCGGGACAACCGTCGTCGAGATGAAGGACGCTTCCGCTTCCGGGGGCTGGACCACCGACATGAAGTACTGGAGGTACTGATGAGGGAGGCGTCGACGGGCGCTCGGCAGCGGGGCTTTTCTCTGATCGAGGTTCTCGTCGCGCTGGCGATCCTGGGGTTTGTGGTGCTCGGGATCGTGGGCCTGTTCTCGCGGTCGGTGCTCGAGAACGCGAGCGGGTTCGATTATGCACGCCTGTCCGCCGTCGCCCGGCACATCGTTGAGGACATGCAGTCCCGGCCGTTCACCGACCCGGTGCTGGCGGCTGGAACGAGGCAGTGGACGGGCACTTTGCCGCAGGGATTCAGAGTCGACTATGCAGTAGAGGATTTCAGGGTCTTCAACTGGGCCGAGGTCCAGGCCACTCCCTGGCCGGCGCCGGCGCCGACCGCGGTGCCGACGCCCGGGGTGCCGACGCCGGTCCCGGGCGCCAACACCGTGGCCAACCTGAAGCGGGTGACCTTGCATATCCGCACGACCAAGGTGGCCGGCATCGGGCTGCGGGACTTCGTGGTCACCGCGCTGATTGCACCGTAGGAGTCATGAGCATGCAGGACAACGAGCTGAGCCGGGGATTCACCCTCATCGAGATGCTCATTGCGGTCGCCGTCTTGGTGGTCGTGTTCGTGGGCCTGCTGGGGATGCTCGAGAGCTCGTCGAGGGTTTCCAAGGTCGAGTCCGAGCTGGCCGACGTGCAGGAGAACGTGCGCTACGCAACCTACGCCCTGGTCCGTGTCGTGCGTACCGCGGGCGGTACGAACCTGCCCCTGGCCCAGATGGTGGGTGGCAGCCTCAACTGGGTGTCCCTGCAGATCCTGGACAACCAGACGGCGGCCTTCACCGATGACATGAGCGGCAGTCACACCCCGTTCCCGGGCAGCGACGTGCTCCTCGTCCGTGGGTTTTTCCAGTACCCGGTGTACTTCGTCGATCCCCATATTGACGTCGACGTCTCCGCGGGGACGGTGACCCTGAAGGCAACCACCGGCGGCTCCGGCATGACCCAGGCGGTGCCAGCCACCGGAACGGAGATCACCGGCAAGGGGCTGGTGCTGATCGGCCGCAACCAGTACGCGGTGGCCACGATCACGGGTGGGACCGCCAGCGGCAGCGACATGACGGTGACCTTTGCCGGCGGCGGCAGCGACACCTGGAACACGCTCAACCCCGGTGGCAGCTATACGCCTCCCGGGTTCGACGTCTACCAGGTGGGGATTCTCGATTCATACGCCTTCTTTGTCGACCAGTCGTACCAGCTGATGCGGTGGCGCGCGGGGGCGAGCGGCGGGGTCACCGAGCCGGTGGCCCTCGGCATCGGCGGCTTCCAGGTGGCGCTGGAGCTGAGGGTCGACACCAACGGCGATGGGGTCCCGGATACTCCCCAGTGGTTCTACACCGGTGGCGCCGGCGCCCCCACCGACCCACAAGCGGTGAACGGCGAGCCGCTGATGCTGCGCCTGACGGTTCTCGGCCGAACGTCCTTTCCGGTCCCCAACTGGGGCGAGCCGACTGCCACCTTCAACGTCGAAAACATGGATCCCACGACCGTGACTCCGTCCATGCGCCGGTCCAAGTGGCGCACCCTGCAGGTGCAGGCGGCGTTGCGGGACTTCGTGCTGTGAGGAAATGATGACGGAAAGAAACGCCGAGCCTGTCGAGAGCTGTACCGCCGAGGAGATCGGCCGCGCCGCCGGCGAGCGCGGATTCGCGCTCATCCTGGCGCTGATGGTGGCGCTGGTCCTGGCCTTCTTGGGCGTCGGCCTGTTGCTCCAGACCTCCCTCGGCCTGCAGGCGAGCGGCGCCGACCGCTGGGTGGTCAAGTCCCTCAACGCGGCGGACGCCGGCGTCATGATGGAGATCGAGCTGATTCAGTCCGGGTATGTCCTCGATCCCAACACCCTTCCCGGCGCCAACAACAACCGCTTCGTTCTTCAGGACGACCCCTCGCTTCCGGGCCTGCTGCGGGGCGAGTACGAGGTTCGGATCGGACGTCTGTGCGAGGTCCAGCCGGCGACGCCGATTATCGGCTGGGAGGAGCAGTACCGGCAGCGGTACCTGCACGTCGAAAGCCGCGCCACCCGCTCGATCGGCGCCCTGGTCGGCACGACCGGCGCACAGGTGCGGGCCGACGTCACGATCTGGCCTTTCGACATGACCAACATCACTCCTCTGACGAGATGCTACTAGGGGGCGAAGATGAGAGCTCAAACCTGGAAAACGGTGGCACTGGCGCTCGCGGCGGTGGTGGCGTCGACGGCCACGGCATGGGCGCAGCAGGGGAGTGCGAACGATGACAAGAGCCTGCTGCGCGCCGTCAGCGCGCCTCCCAACATCCTTGTCATCCTCGACTCCTCGACCTCGATGACCTGGGACCCGGCGACCGACTTGGTGACCCTCGCGAACGGCAGCCAGGGCCCGGCGGATGGCGCCATGTACCCGGGCAACGGCGACGACCCGCGCTCACGCATGGGCATCGCCAAGCGGGTTCTGCTCCAGAACCTCAGCCTCACCGATGTCAACGGAAATCCGGTTCCGGTCAACTGGGCCCTGGCCCAGTACACCCTGGGCTATAACTCCATCGACCAGAAGCACTGGGCCGTCGAGAGCCTGGGGCAGGACCGGTTCCACATCATCGAGCCCCATTACGCGTTCCGCATCGGTCTCAACGCGAACGCCGACGGCAGCCTGCTGACGGACCCGGCCGACATCGCCCCCGACGTGATGATCGGCATGCGCCAGTACTTCCCGACCAACACGGCGACGTTCCCGTTCAAGGACCGCTATGGCCCGCTGGACGCGCAGGATCTGGGCTTCGTCGGCGTGACCGGCAGCCGCTTCGACCTGCTGCCGATCTACTTCGGCGAGCCCACCGATCCCGATCAGTTCCCGGCCGGCCGCTGGATCACCTCGTTCCAGCGGTGCACCGGAACGGCGGCGGAGTGTGACGGGACGTGGACTGACGGCGCCACCCCCCCCTTCCGCCGCTGGCAGCGGCGCGCCCGCCTCACCTTGGTGACCGACCCAGCCAACGCCGTCCTCACCCCGGAGGCTGGCTGCCCCGCGTGCACGGCGGCCCCCGACTACAACCATGATGGGACGCCGGACGCGATCGACGAGGACTACAACATGGACGGGACTGCCGACGACGACATGGACGGCGATCCCGCCAACGACTGGCTCGCCTACGTCGACCTGACGGAGGAGCGGCGCTACCAGGACTGTGCGCCGCCGGCGGAGTACCCGACCTGGACGGCGACGCCGACCGCGACGCCGACCGCGACCCCGACGCCGACGCCGACGCCGACCGCGACCCCGATCCCGTGCCCGGACGACGGCAACGGCCTCCTCGGTGAGTACTACCACTGGAACTCGGGAGGAGCTGACTACGGCTCGTACGGTGCCGAGATCCTGGCGCGGATCGACCCGCAGGTCAACTTCGACTGGGGACACGGCAGCCCGGACCCGAGCATCGCCAAGGATTACTTTGCGATCCGCTGGACCGGCCAGGTGATGCCGGCCGTGCCCGGCACGTATACCTTCTGCGGCAGGTCGGACGACGGCCAGCGGCTGTGGATCGACGGCGTCAAGATCATGGATGACTGGTCTCCCCATGGCGCCCACGAGAAGTGCAGCGCCCCGATCGAGCTGGACGCCTGTCAGCTCCACGACATCAGGTACGACTTCTTCGAAAACGGGGGTTCGGCGGTCGCACAGCTCCGCTGGATCCCGCCGAACGCCGGCAAACAGGCCATTCCGCAGGCCTACCTGCACGCTGCGGGGCTGCCGACGCCGACGCCGACGCCGACGGTGACGCCGACCGCGACGATCACACCGACGCCGACAATCACACCGACGCCGACACGAACGCCGACACGGACGCCGACGCGGACGGTGACGCCGACGCCGACCATTACGCCGACGCGGACGATCACGCCGACGCCGACCATTACGCCGACGCCGACACGGACGCCGACGCCGCGGCCGACGCGCACGCCGACGCCAACGCCGACCATTACGCCGACGCCGACACGGACGCCGACGCCGCTACCGACACACACGCCGACGCCGACGCCGACGGTGACGCAGACGCCGACACGGACGCCGACGCCGCTGCCGACGGAGACGCCGACGCGGACGCCGACTGAGACGCCGACGCCGCTGCCGACGCACACGCCGACGCGGACGCCGACGCCGTCGCCGACCCCGACACCGACCCCGACACCAACCCCGACGCCGACGCCGACCCCGTCGCCGACGCCGACCCCGTTGCCCTTCTAGGGGAGGGAGGACCGCATGAACCGGATTGCCCCGCCTTTCGAACGTACGACCCGGGAGCAGCTGCGGCCCGGCGCGGGTCCGACGTGCCTCGGTCTCGTGGCGGCCGCGCTCCTGGTCGCCTTCGCAGCGGTCGCTCCTCCCGCCGCCGCGCAGACCGTCCTGCCCCCTGCCGCCCAGCTGCAGCAGGTGTTCTCGACCGACTTCGAGAGCGGCACCATCGATTCCTCGGTGTGGACGGTGTCGCCCTCCGGCAGCGGTAACTGGGAGATCAGGAACGATCCTCCCTGGTGTTTCGGGGGCGGTCACTGGGACGACTACCTGGCCGAGGACGGCGCCAGGTCGACGTCACCCACCGCGCTGGTACTCAACCAGTCCATGCCCGGCAACCCGGGCTACAACCCCCTGACCTGGACCAACATCCGCGCCGAGTTCGACTTGCACCAGGGAAGCACGGGTCAGATGGGCTTCCTGTGGGGCTTACAGCCGGATTCGAACGGCGACGGCTACCCGGACGCCGGCTACCTGTTCTACGTCGACCATCTGGCCGATGCCAGCGGCGCTGTCGGGTCGCCGAACCGTGCCGTCTGGTACCTGATCCGGCGCGAAAGCGACGTCAACACGGTGGTGGGCCAGGGCGAGGTGGTTCTCGATGCTGGCACTGCCGGATTGGACTCCATGTACGCGGGGCGGTGCTACAGGATGCGGGTTGACTTCTACTGCGGCAACCTCCGCGTCCAGGTGCGGTCCGAACGCTTCAACGACTCCGGCTGCTCGGGTGGCTGCTATCAGGGATGCGGGTGGGACGGTAGCGACCCGGAGAGCGCCTGGTGCACTATCGTCGAGTGGACCGACCCGGACCCGGTCCTCACCCCGGGCGGCGTCGGCCTGTGGCATGGGAGCACCGAGCAGTGGTGGGTCAGCAGAGGCCGCTGGGACAACGTCGACATCTGGTCCTGGGGACCGGACTGCACCATCTGTACCGACTGGTCCCAGTGGGGAACCGGCTGGGCGACGGGGAACGAGTCCGCCACCGATCACATCCCGTTCAAGGTCCTGTTCGACTACATGGCCGCGGACACCACGCTGCTGTCGTTCGACGGCGCGTACAAGCCCACCGATCAGCTGTGCGACCAGTGGAACCTGCTGGTCGACCTGCCACCCCCCGGCTCGCCCACCGGCTCCTCGACCGCGGACGTCCAGCACTACCTGGAGCGCGTGGCCACCGCCAAGACCCCGCACACAGGGGACGGAGGGGACTGGCTGACCTACGGCGACGACTTCACGCCGCCGCCTCCTCCCCCCAGCGCCAACCCCATTCCGCTGATGTACTGGGGGCAGACGCCGATCGACCAGACGCTGCAGTCGGCCTACCAGTGGTACAGGACGACGCGAGGGATCGGCGGACCGTGGGACGACGAGCACGACCCGCTGGCGGCATGCCGCAACTGGTACATCATCTTCATCACCGACGGCGAGGAGAGCTGCGACATCTCGGCCGATGCCACGCCGGCGGTGTGCCACTGGCTGGACGAGAACGAGAGCTTTGCCAACCCCGGCGCCGGCCTCGAGAAGGTGCCCATCTACACGATCGGCTTCTCGACCAACGTCAGCGACACCTCGCCGCTGAAGTGCATGAGCAATCTGACCGGCGGGACCTTCAGCACCGCGGCGGATGCCACCGAGCTCGCCGACGCGCTCAGCAATGTGATCCTCCACATCCCCGAGGACCCGGCGACCTTCGCACCGGTGACGGTGTCGCCGCCGCCGTCGACGATCGGCGGCGCGTACTCGAACGACTTCCTGATGACGGTGCCGCTGTTCATTCCGAAGAACCAGACCTCGATCTGGGACGGGCACCTGTACGCGTTCCAGATCAACCCCAACAACCCGACGCCGCCGCTCAAGCCCGTCTACGACCAGGCCGGGACCACGATCACGGGCTACGTGCTCGACACCGACCAGGCCAAGTGGGATGCGGCGGCGATGGTGACGACCCAGATCAGTGGCTCGCCGGGACGGAACCTCTTCTTTACCCGGCAGGACGGCTCAGGGGTCTGGAACCAGCGGACGTTGCTGGACGAGATCAAGACCAACAGCACCTACCTCGCCGACTTCAAGGCTGTCAGCGGGCAGGCGGGCGCCAGCGATAATGACGCCCAGGAGGTCATCGACTTCGCGGAAGGGCACGACGCCACCTTCGACAACGGCAGCTCGGCCACCCGTGTGGCTCTCGGCGATATCTTCCACTCTCAGCCGGTGGCGATCGGCCCGCCGAACGACTTCCGCTACCTGATCAGCAACGTCCACGGCTACACCAGTTACGCACAGTTCGAGCAGTACCGGCGGCGGGTGGTGCTCGCCGGCTCCAACGACGGCCTTCTGCACGCCTTCGACGGCGGCTTCTTCAACCGTGACACGACCAACTGGCCGAATGCCTTCGACCTCGGCAACGGGACCGAGCTGTTCGCGATGGTCCCCCACGCGGTGATTGGGAGCCTCTGGAGTATGGCGACCAACCCCGTCCAGCGCTACATGGTGGACGGCAACATCGGTATCGGGGACGTGTACATCGATCCGTCCGGCAGCGGGGACGAGTGGCGCACGATCGCCGTCGCCTCGATGCGCCGGGGCGGGCGGGGTGTGACCGCGCTCGATGTCACGCAGCCGGATCCGGTCCCCTCGGGCGGGGGCGTTCCCACGGAGTCGGCACTCCCGGGCTGCACCACTGGAGGGGCGGGGTGCAGCGGCAACTACCCGGCGGTCCTCTGGGAGTTCACGGCGGATCAGGACACGGACGACGATGCCAACGGGATCAAGGACCTCGGCTGGACGTGGTCGACGCCGGTGGTGGTTCGGGTCAAGTGGGCGGGCGGTACCGCTCAGAACCCGAATGACAAGTTCATGGTCTTCTTCGGTGGTGGCTGGGATGGCGGCCAGGGGGATCGTGGGAACTACTTCTACGGTCTCGATGCGGCCACCGGCCAGGTGATCTACAAGCAGAACATCGCGTCGGCGGTTCCGGGAAGCCCCGCCACCCTGGACGCCAACGACGACGGCTTCGTGGACAAAATCTACTTCGGCGACTCCAAGGGTGGGCTGTGGCGGCTCGATCTCACCGCGGACCCGACGGCGGGAGGGCCGGCGACGGACTGGGATCTGACCAGGATCTACGGCTTCGGCCCGGAGACGGTGACCCTGGCCGACGGCAGCACGGTCACCAGGCAGCTCATGTTCTTCCAGAAGCCGAAGCTGGTGCCGGTGCTGTACTCGGGCGGCGGCTTCGTGTGGGGGTTGGCGATCGGGACCGGCGACCGCTCCAACATCGGCGCGCTCGACGGCGTTCATAACCGCTTCTACTTCGTTCTCGACAGCGGGCAGTCGAGCGCCCTCGGTGAGTCGGACCTGCAACGGATCGACGTTCTCACCGACGGCAACGTCGATCCCCCGGAAACGACCTACTTCGACCCGGCGAACGGCCTGTACGGCTGGTACCTCTACCTGAGAGAGAACGAGAAGGTCAACACCGACGCGATCGTCGCCAACGAGATCGTCCAGTTCCCGACCTTCGAGGGCACCGGGATCGGATCAAGCGGCGGCGGCACGGGCGAGCCGGCGACGTGTCAGTCGGAAGGCACGGGTCGCCTCTACCGGGTCAACTACCTCAACGGCAACGGCACCGAGGGTGATCGCGATCAGGATCTCGGCGGCGGCCTTATCACCGGCCAGACCGGCTATACTCTTGGGGGGACGACCATCTCCTACGTGATCAAGAAGGACACGGGAGGGCAGGAGTTCGAGTTCGGAGGCGGCGCGTTCCACCGGATCACGAACTGGCGACAGGAGTAGAACATGACTGGGAAGAGCCTGTTGGTCGCGGCGCTCGCCATGGCAGTGGCGGCGGCAGCCGGCGCGGTGGACATCGTCCTCAAGGATGGGACCGTGATCCACGCCAAGTCGTACCAGGTGAACGGGTCCTACGTCGTGGTGACCGCCGACAACGGGGCCAAGGTTGCGTACGACCGGGCGGATGTCGACATCGCGTCCATGCGCCAGGCGGCAGCCGGTGGGGCCTCCGAGCCCACCGAGAAGCCACCGGAACCCCGCGGGTTGGTAAGCCAAGCCGTGGCCCGGACGCCGACGGAGGGCGCCGGGAAGGCGGGGTTGACGATCACCGACAAGGACGTCGCCCACGTGGGAGGAACCGGCGAGATCGAGCCGGAGAACCCAGAGGACGAGGGCGCGAGCTCCCTTGCCGATCACAAGGAGGGTGGGCTGGTCGTTCTCCAGGGCGTACGCGTGGATCCCGGCGCCGCGAAGAACGAATGGAACGCCCATGGCGAGGTGGTGAACCGGAAGAGCATGCCGGTCTCCGACGTGCGGGTGGTGGTCGAAGCGGTCGGCTCGGGCAACCAGACCATCGGGAAGGCTGAGGTAGCGATCGGCGACCTTGCTCCGGGCGGCAAGGGTGTTTTCTCCCATGCGTTCACCAGCCCGACGATGCCCGCCCTGCGAGTGCGGACCTTCTGGATGCAGACCGAGGCCCCAGTGCCGGCGCCGTCAGGCGCTGGCGCGCAACCGTCAGCGGGTGGAGGCGCAGCGGCGGCCGGCACGGCGCGAGGCGCCGAGGCGCCCAGGGTCAGCGCCGGCAGCAGGCCGGCGTCGTTGCAGTGGGGTGGTTCTCCGGCCTACAAGCGCGGAGGCGCCAGTCCGGCAGCAACTCCGTTGCCGCACTGAGAGCAGTGGAGGCAGCGAGCAGGGCATCGGTGGGTAACGGCAGAGATCCGGTTCAGTATCCGTGACGGCTTCAGTTGACGAGGTGAGAATGCGGCACCGTTGGTTGCTTGTCGTGGCCGGAGTGGCAGCGCTCATCGTTGTCGCGGTTATCGTTTTCTTGTCCGTGAAGCGCAAGCCCCCGTCGGTCGGTGAGTCGATTCACGCCGGGGTTCATCAGGCGGAAGTGCCGACACTGGGAGAGCACACGAAGCTCAACCTGCGCAAGGTCTGGGTCGTCCGGCAGAAGGGCTTCACCGCCTGGAGGTTCTACCTTCTCTGTGTGGACCCCGGCGGGTGCCGGCAACAGGTGCGGCTGACCTTCCACTACCTGTCACGTGGCGAGCCGCAGACCGTAGCTATCACCCGCAGCGTGGACCTGGCACGTGGGGGGACGCTTCACGATGGGTTCCTGCAGCGGCCTCCACGGGATGTGGAGCGGGTGACCAGCATGGAGATCAAGGTTCTGCAGTCCTATACCTCGGCGCCGGAGGCCACCCCGCTCCCCTGGTGATCCCGGGCGGCTGCACGTCGGCACCGGCTCAGAGCGGGCTGGGTTTGGGTCAGTCCAGGATTCCCTCGATCCTGTCCATGATCCCGTTCATCCGCCGGATCAGCGCCTCGTACGGTGCGCTTGTCGCGAGGTCAACGCCGGCGTTTACCAGAAGCTGGTACGGGTAGTCCGAACCTCCCGCCTCCAGGAGGCCCAGGTAGCGTTCCCGCGCCCCGCGTCGTCCGGCCAGGACCTCATCGGCGAACAGCGATGCGGCCGCGATCGACGTCGCGTACTGATAGACGTAGAAGCTGGAGTAGAAGTGGGGGATGAAGGCCCACTCGACGGCGTAGGAGTCGTCGATCGTGAGGACCCCCTCGTCGTGACCGTGGTAGCGGCGCAGCAGGCGGCCGTACATTTCTGACAGCCTGTCGCCGGACAGCGCCTCGCCCCGCTCGACCAGGCGGTGGATCTCGAGCTCGAACTCCGCGAACATGGCCTGACGGAAGAAGGTCCCGCGAAGCCTCTCCAGTGCCGAGCCGAGGTAATACAGACGCTCGGTGTCGCCGCCCGCGGTGGCCAGCATGTGCTCGAGCAGGAGGGCCTCGTTGAAGGTCGAGGCAACCTCGGCGACGAAGATCGAGTAGTCTGCCGTCGGGTACGGCTGAGCGGTGTTGGCGAGGTGGGAGTGCATCGCATGTCCCCACTCGTGCGCCAGCGTTGACAGCGACTCGTAGTCGTCGTTGAAGTTCATCAGCACGAACGGGTGCTCGTCGTAAACCGATCCCGAGGAGTAGGCGCCAGAGCGCTTGCCCGGGCGCGGGAAGACGTCCATCCACCGGTTGCTGAACCCCTTGCGAACCGTGGCCACGTAGTCGGGACGGAGCGGGGCGAGGGCCTCCAGGACCAGCCGCTCGGCGCGCTCGATTGGGAACGACAGCTTGGAGCCGACCAGGGGCGGGTAGATGTCGAAGTACCGCAGGTCGTCGATCCCGAGCATGCGTCCGCGAAGCTCGAAGTAGCGGCGCAGCGTCGGCAGGCCCTTGTTCGCCTCGTCGATCAGGGTCGTGTACACCACCTCGGGGATGTGATCGCCGTCGAGAGCGGCGGCGAGTATTGACGGGTAGCGCCGCGCCTGCGAGTAGAACAGGTCGCGCTTGACCTGCGAGTTGAGCATCACTCCGCAGGTCCGCTGATACCCTTCCCAGGTGCCCCAGAAAGCATCGAAGACGCGCCTCCTGTCTTCCCGGTTCGGAGCCGCCCGGTAGCGAGAGTAACCGGCCTGGTCGAGGCAGGCCTCGGTGCCGTCGCTGAGCGTGACGGTCGGCCACGGAATCTCGGCGTTGGCGAGGACGGAGTATGCCGCCGAAGGTGCATCGGCCATCAGGCCGGCGGTCGCGACCACCGTTTCGGCCTCGGCGCCTAGCGTGTGCGGCCGGCGGCGCAGGATATCGTCCAGGAGGTGGCGGTAGATTGCCAGGCCGGGCTCCTCGGCGATGAACGTGTTGACACGCTGCTCCCCAATCTCGAGAATCTCGGGATCGAGGAAGCTGGCCTCCTGGGAAAACCGGTTTGCCAGCATGACGGCCGTCTGCCGCATCTCGAGGGAGGGGGCGTCGCGCGTGTCCTCGTCGGAGCGCATCGAAGCGTAGGCGCCGACCCTCCGTAGCTGCTTGCCGAGCTCGAAGAAGGTATCGAGACAGGCTCTGAGCTCGCCGGCCCCTTCTCCGAGCTTGCCTCGGAACGAGGAAATGACGGCCAACCGCTCGCCGACCTCGGCCCTGGCCGCGCTCCACGCATCCCGTGACGGGTAGATGTCGGTGAGGTTCCAGCAGTAGGTCGTGGCGTCGTGCATTATGAGCTCCTCGGTGAAGGACGCGGCTGCCTTCACGTGCAGCATCGCGAGCAAGAACAGCGGTGGGGATGGAGGCCATTTCCCTGTGGTCCATCCCACCGGTCTCGTCGTCCCGGCGGTTCATCATAGCCCGGATCGTCGGAGGATCCGTGCACGGTAGAATGCTCGCCACGGTTCGGGTGCACACAGGGCCCGGAGGCCGGCAGGAGGTGGATCGATGGCGCATCACTTCGAGCAGGTGGAAGCTCTCGATGGGTTCCAGTACTGGAAACATCCCGGCAACGGCCTGACGGTCATCACCTGCACGACGCCGGTCGCTCCCGTCGCGAGCTTTTGTGTGGTCTACCGGGTCGGGTCGAGACACGAGGCGACGGGGCATACCGGTGCGACGCACATCCTCGAGCACCTGATGTTCAAGGGGACGGAGCGGTTCAACCGTGACCGTGGGACGGAGATTGCGCGCGTTCTGCAGCGGGTCGGCGCGTCATTCAACGCCACCACCTGGCTCGACCGCACCAGCTACTACGAGACCGTTCCGGTCGAGCACCTGCCGCTGGCGATGGAGATCGAGGCCGACCGCATGCGCGGTGCCCTGGTTCGGGACCAGGACCTCGCGAGTGAGCGGACGGTGGTTCTGAACGAACTGGCGCGGGGCGAAAACGATGCCTTCGATCTACTGCTGAAGGCATCCTTCGGCCACGCCTTTCTCGAGCACCCGTACCACCACCCGACGATCGGCTGGCGGTGCGACGTCGAGAACGTCTCGGCCGGCGTGCTGCGCCGCTTCTACGACACCTACTACTACCCTGACAACGCGACCGTCATGGTGGTCGGTGACATCAATGAAGAGGCGGCGCTGACCGAGGTGGAGCGGCACTTCGGAGCGATCCCGCCGGCGCCGGCGCCCGTGCCCGAGGTGCTGGCTCGTGAGAGCGAGCAGCGCGGCGAGAATCGCTTCCAGCTTCACCGTGCCGGCGAGGTCGGCTGGTTGGCGCTGTCGTGGCACATTCCGGACGGCCTTCACGGGGATCTGCCGGCGCTGTCAGTGCTCGCGCAGGTGCTGGCCGAGGGTGTCACCTCGCGCCTGTACCAGAAGCTGGTCGAGGCCAACCTCTGCCTGAGCGTGCACGCGTTCGCGTGGCAGCTGCATGACCCGGGGCTGCTGCAGATCTTCGCGACCCTCGCCCCGGGCGTGGACCACGCACGGATCGAGGCCATGATCCGCGACGAGATCTCGGCCCTGCGCAGCGCCTCGCCGGAGACAGCCGAGGTCGAGAGAGCGAAGATCCAGGTACGGACGGATCTGGCGTTCCACCGCGAGTCACCTGCCCGAATGGTGGCGGCGCTAACGGAGGCGGTGGCGATCGGCGACTGGCGCCGCTTCGTGCGGGAGCTCGACGAGATCCAGGCCGTGACCGCAGAAGATGTGCGCAGGGTCGCCGAGTGCTACCTGACCGACCTCGGTCTCACGGTCGGCTGGTTCGTGCCCGAGGGTGGCGGCGGCATCGAACTGGCGACCGTTGCGCCCGCCCCGTGCTTCTATCGGGCGCCGTTTTCCGAGCGGGTAACCGTGAAGGACCTTCCCGGTCGCGCGCGTCTGGCGGTCCTTCCCAACCCGCATGCGCCGACCGTGACGATCGCCGGGTCGCTGCTCGCAGGGCGGGCGCTGGTGGAGGACGGGCGTGCCTCTGTCGCGGCGTTCACCGCCGCCATGGCCGAGCGCGGGACTCGCCGGCGGGGGCGCCTCGAGCTGGCCCGTGAGCTGGAAGACCACGGCTTGGAGCTGGCCGTCGACGCCCCATCCGGGTCACCGACGCTGGCGACCTTCTCGGCACAGGGTCTGGCCGAGCACCTGCCCCGACTCGCCTCGCTGCTCGCCGAGGTGCTGAGGGAGCCTACGTTCCCTTCACAGGAGCTGGAGAAGCTGCGTGAGCAGGCGCTCGGCCAGCTCGCCCGCGAGCGGCAGGAGACCTTTCCAAGGGCGTTCGCTGCACTCACCCGGCATCTGTACCCGCCGACGCATCCCCTCTTCCGTCGCACCATCGCGGAGCGGGAGCAGGAGGTGCGCGGTCTCGTGCGCGAAGATCTGGAGGCGTTCCACGGCAGTGCCTACGGCCCGGCGTCGCTGGTGATCGCAGTTGTCGGGCAGGTCGATCCCGATGACGTGCCAGCGGTCCTCGCCGATGCCTTTGACGGCTGGGAGGGGGGAGTCGCGTCTCCTCCCGGTTTCCCCGTTCCGCCACCCTGCGGTCGCGCCGAGGAGCTGATTCGCCTGTCCGACCGGCCCAACGTCGACGTTCTGCTCGGTCACGCGGCGGGGCTGCACCGCGGCAGCGCGGACTACCCGGCGGCGGTGCTGGCCAACGCCTGCCTCGGCCACTCGACGCTGACATCACGCCTCGGCCTCGAGCTCCGCGACCGGGCCGGGCTCACCTACGGCGTCTACAGTCGCTTCTTCGGCGTTGTCCACGTGCCGGGCCCGTGGGCCGTCTACCTCAGCGTGGCGCCCGAGAACCTGCGCCGGGCGGAAGCGCTCTGCCGGTCGACGATCGAGCGCTACGTCAGCGACGGGCCGACGGACGCGGAGGTGGCGGAGGAGCGGGACGCCCAGTCGGGCTCGTACCGCGTCGGCCTGGCGACCAACAGCGGCGTCGCCCGCGAGCTGGTGACGGCGCTGACCTGCGGTCTGGACGTCGGCCTTCTCGACGACTATCCCTCCCGCCTGGCCGAGCTGTCTCGCGACGAGGTCCTCGAGGCCCTGCGCCGTCACCTGGATCCGGAGTCGCTGGTCATGACCGCCGCCGGCTCGCTCGGCGAGCAGGCCTCATAGCGACCTGGACGGCGGGTCCCGCGGCAGGGGGGAGAGGGCACCGTTCAGGGAGAGGCCTCGGATGTGAGACCGGATCGTGCTACTATTCCTCTACCTGAGATATCCAGTGCGTGGAGGGGTGGGAGACCGACGCTTCGGTCGCTTCATGAACAGGTGGAAGGAGGAGCAAGATGGCCACGTATGTCGAAGTCACGATCGCGTTCGAAAACGGTGTCGTGAAGTGCAGTCCGGACACGGTTCAGCTGCACTACAACAACCCATTGGGTCCGGACTCGGTGCGCTGGATCCTCAGTACCGGGACCACCAGCCTCAAGCCGGAGTTTTCCTGGAGCCCTGACTGTCCGTTCGCGACCATGCGCGAGAACCTCAACCAGCGCGAGGTCGTGGGGACGGACAACAAGAAGGTGCAGGGCAGCTACAGCTACACCGTGAGGCTGACGAATGCTCAGGGTGAAGGAGTTGGTGGGGTAGACCCCATGATCCAGAACGAACCGTTCTAGGAGCCTGTAGCACATAGAGCGAACGGCGCTATTCGGGCGGCGCGAGGTCCCGTCTTCGTTACATTCTCGGACCGTACTCGGAGTACTGTTCCTCAAATGCGCCTCAACGGGCCACTCGCGACGCTCCGAAATCCACCATCCGCCTATGAACTACAGGCTCCTAGCGGGCGGCCGTACGATCAGCGGGCGGGCGTGCCCCCCGCGGCGGGGGCCAGGAGAGCTCGAAACTCCGGGTCGTCGCGCAGGGGCTTGAAGAACGGCAGCTCGAGCCAGCGGGGGTTGAGGCCCATCTCGACGGCCTTCTCGGCGTGGACCACAGCGGTCGTGCGGTCGCCGATGATCGCGTAGACGAGCGCCGCGTCGATGTACACCGCCGGCTCGTCGGGTGACGTCCGCAGCTCCTCCTGGACCGCCTTGACGGCCTCCCGCGCCTCGCCCAGATGCGCGAGGCACTGGGCGCGCAGGCCCCAGTAGGCCGCTTGATCGGACTCGCGAAGCGGCTTGCCGAGATCCAGGGCCTGCCGGTATGACTTGTCCGCGGCCGCCGTGTCCCCAAGCAGGAGCTGGCAGTCGCCAATGCTCATGACCGTGATCGGCTCCTTCGGGGCGAGCTCGTGGGCGGTGCTGTAGGCATCGAGCGCCCCCGCGACCTTGCCCTGGAGGAGGCGCGCCAGGGCCAGGTTGTTGTAGTAGATCGAGGCATGGTACTCACGGGCGAGCCCGCCGAAGAGGCGCTCGGCCTCGGCCGGGTCGCCGTTCAACAGCTCGAGCTGGGCGAGCTTGGCCCGCGTGCGACGAACTCGCGGTGCGATCTTGAGGGCGTGCTGCAGGTGACGGCGCGCGTCGCCGACTCTGCCGCTGTGCAGCTCGGCCTCGGCGAGCGACCACAGGTTGGTCACCGAAGGATAAGCTGTCACGAGCCGCTGGAGGAGCGCGAGCGCCTTTCCCGTCTGTCCCTGCCGGCGCAACAGGCCGGCGCGCAACCGCAGGGCGTCCGGGGAGCCGGGCTCCAGGCGTTCGAGCCGCGCCACAGCTGCGTTGCAAGCCTTGACGTCGCCGGCGGCGAGCGCGAGCTCGGCCTCACCGGCCACCACCCGCGGGTCCTCGGGCGCCAGCTCGTGCGCATGCCGCAGCAGGTCGCGCGCGCGGTCCTGGTAGGCGGGCTCGGCCTTCGTGATGAACAGGTAGCGTGCAATCGAGGCGGCGGTGAGGTACGGCAGCAGGAAGCGCGGGCTGGCCTCGCGCAGATGTTCGAGCGCGTCGAGGGTTTGCTCGCTGGTGACGCCGGTCGGCGGCGTCTGGTACTGACGAAGCAGATGCAGGTACTCGGTCAGCGCCTGCGGCGACGGGGGCTGGGCGCGCCCGGCCTGCCGCCTTTTCAGCTTCGGGTAGGCCTGGCGCAGGTGGGCCGCCACCGCGTCCGAGATCAGCGCGAGGTCGTCCGCGGGGACGGAGAAGGTCGAGCTCCACAGCACCGCGCCGTCGTCGCCCCGCAGGCGCCGGAGCGTTACCTGGACCGTGGCGCCGTGCCGCTCGAGGTCGGTGGTGACGACCTCGGACGCCGCCACCGCGCGCGCGATGGCCTTCGGGTCTGTGCCGGCGCTGTCGATTTCCTGGGGTGCCGGCACGGCCAGACCGCGCAGCCCGACGATGGTGTTGGTCGCGGCGGTGCGTACGGCGGTTGCGAGGAGGTCGGTCCCGTCGTCTTCCTTGCCGGCCGCCAACTGGGGCTCGAGTACGGCCACGATGCGCGGCGGTCCCGGCCTGCTCAGCCACCACCAGCCGAGGGCGGCCGCGACGGCAAGAACTGGAAGGATGCCGGCGGCCAGGAGCCACCTCTTGCGCGCTGCCCGCCGCCGCCGCGCCGCCATAGTCAGGCGCGAGAGGGAGGCATGGCCGCTGCTCGCGGTTGACCACAGCCCGGACAGCTCCCGCAGCGCAAGCGCCACCTCGAGGGCGGAGGAGGGCCGCTTGCCGGGGCTCTTCTCCAGCAGGTTCTCGATCAGGTAAGAGAGCTCCTCGGGTACCTCGGAGCCGACCTGCTCCGCCGGCGGCGGCCGGTGACGGACCACCCGTTGCATGGTGTCGAGGGGGCTCGAGCCCTGGAATGGGTGCTGTCCCGTGGTCATCTCGTACAGCAGGGAGCCGAGCGAGAACAGGTCGGAGCGGTGGTCGATGGCAACGCCCTGCGCCTGCTCCGGCGACATGGCGCGGCTGGTGCCCATGACGACGCCGTCCTCGGTCAGGCTGACCTCTCCCTCCTCGGGGTCGAGGCTCTTGGCGAGGCCGAAGTCCAGGATCTTCACCTGGCCGGTGGGTGTGATGATGATGTTCTCGCTCTTGAGGTCGCGATGGACGATCCCGTGCTGGTGAGCGGTCGCCAGCCCCTCGGCGATTTGGCGGCCGATGTCGACTGCCTGCTCGATGTCGATCGTGTGTGCGGCGAGGAGGCTCGTCAAGGAGCGTCCCTCGATGTACTCCATGACGATGTGGTCGCGATCGCCTTCTTGCAGGATATCGAAGACCTGAGCAATGGCAGGGTGAGACAACCCGGCGGCGGCGCGGGCCTCGCGCAGGAGTCGTTCGCGGCGGTCGTCTGAAAGCTCCTTGCCGGGGTGGATCGACTTGATTGCGACGCGCCGACGCAGGCGTTCGTCCCAGGCCAGGTAGACCACCCCCATCCCGCCGCTGCCGAGGGTCTTCTCGATCCGATAGGGGCCGATGCGCTCGGTGTCCACCGTCTGACATTGTAGATGGGATCAAGCAGGCAGGTAAGACCCAGGACCCGGCATGGCGGAGGCTGGTTCTCGTTCGTTGGCCCGCCGGCTCACTCCCAGTCGACCGCCAGGCTGTGGGCCTTGCCGGTCAACCTGGGCTCGATCTCCTCATGTACGATGCGCGACGCCTCGGCCAGACGATGGCGGCGCGAGGGGTGGAGGACGACGAGGTGCCGGCACCTCAGAGAGGGAGCGATCGCGAGCAGGTCGTCGAGATGGAGATGGCCGAATTCACGTGCCCGGCCACGGTCGGCAGGTCGCCAGAATGAGCACTCGAGGAGCACGACCTCGGCGTCAAGAGCCTCTGGATGGGCCGTGAAGAGGCCGGGTCCGGTGTCGGCGGTATAGGACAGCAGCGGCAGGAGCAGCGTCTCATCCACCTCCTCGCCGGCTAGCCTGCGGCGTACGATCTCGGCCTCTGGCAGGCCGGCGAGCTCGGGGCGAAGGTGGTGCTTTTGCCACATGAGTCGGGCGCCCAGGGTCGGCACCCAGTGATCGGTGGCGAAGAAGGCGAGCTCCATGTCCTTGCGCAGGGTGAAGACACCGCCGTCTTTGACAGGGACGACCTCCACGTCATATGGACGCCCGCCCTCGAGCTCGGCGTGCAGCTCAAGGAGGCGGCAGACGTTGTCCGCGATCGCTTCCGGAGCGAGCAGTGTGCCGTGGCGCATCGCTCCCAGGAACCGCTGACTCGCCCAGTACGCGACCGCTCCGATGTGATCGAGGTGGCCGTGGCTGACAAGCACGGTCGACATCGGCGGCAGGGCGCGGTGGGGACGCCCGGCGTCGAGGGCAAGGCGCAGCTGAGGCAGGAGGATCAGGGTTCCCTCGCCGGCCCGGGAGCCTCCGCTGATCAGCAACGGTCCCCACGAGGTCGGGAGCTCGAGCCGGCGCAGCGTCATACCTGTTCCTCGTCAGCCGCTCGCAGGCAGGGCGTTCACCGGCTTGCCTGCACCAGGTAGAAGGAGGCCCGTGATGCGTTGCCGGAGAGATCGACGCGCAGCGTCCAGTCGCTGCCGGCCTCGAGTTCGCGCGTGAAAGCCGCTGCCCCGAGAGGTCCGCGTTCGGCGCCGGTGAGGACGGCAGTGATCCTGTGACGACCCGCAGGCACCACCAGGACTCTCTTGACCTGTCCGGTGCCCGATCGCTTGATGCCGAGGAAGCCGCGACGGACAAAGTTGAAGTCGATGTTTGCCAGCGAGTTGCCATCTGAGCCCACGCTCAGCGTTCCGGCAGAGATGGGCGAGTTGAAGTACACCGTGACGCGCGCGGTTCCGGCTCTCGGCCTCGGCGTCGGTGCGGGCGGGGAGGTCGCGGGTCGGCGGCCGACCGGCCGTGCCGAGCTGGTCGGGCGGCGCTGACGGCCATGCTCGGTGGCGAGGTCGAGGAAGCTCGCCGCGAGCTCGCTGTCCGGCTGCAGTTGGAGCGCTTGCTCGAAGCTCTCTGCCGCCCTGGCATAGCGGCCGGCACGGTACAGACGTCGACCCTCGGCAATGAGGGCGTCGACACGGGTGCGTGTGGCGGCGCTCGTGCGCTCCTCCCGCAGCGTCTCGCGGGCCGCCCGAATCAGGCTGCGGGCGCTCCGCGACGTCGGTGCCTGGTCGATCACCGCACGGGCGAGTTCGAGAGCCTCGGCGGGGCGGTTGTCGGTCAGTGCCTGATTCGCAGCTCGCAAGGTAGTGCCCAAGCGGTGGAGGGCGTCGATACGGGCGCCGGAGGGCGATGGCGGGGGCGGCGGCGGACGCAGGGAGGCAAGCACCGCGAGCACCGCGATGCAGACGATCACCCACGCGGCCACTATCCGCCACACCCACTTGGTATTGACCTGACGTCGAAGCACCTCCGGCATCGGCAGCTGCACCCACGTCGTTCTCAGGCGCTCCAACAATGAGGGCGGGGCTGCCGGTGCGGGACGCACACGGGTCTCGAGGTCGGGCGAGAAGACCGCGGTCCGTGCGAGGTCATCCGGTGTGCGCTGCACCAGCGAGCGAGCCAGCGCAGCGAGCACGTTGGCCAGCTGGGCTGCATCCTGGAAGCGCTGCTCGGGCAGCTTCGCGAGACACTTGAGAACGACCGGGTTGAAGGCCGGAGGCAAGCCCGGCCGCAAGGTCGATGGAATCGGGCACGCCTCGTGGACGATCCTGTGCGTGACCTCGGATATGTTGGTGCCCGGGAACGGTCGCTGGCCGGTCAAGAGTTCGAACAGCACCACCCCGGTCGAGAAGATGTCGCAGCGCCCGTCCACCGCCTTGCCGCTGATCTGCTCCGGAGACATGTAATTGGGCGTGCCGATGAACTGGCCCTCAACGGTGAGGTTCGATGACTCGAGCCGGGCGACTCCGAAATCGGTGATCTTCGGGGTGCCATCCTCGGTGAGGATGATGTTCGCCGGCTTGATGTCGCGGTGGACAACACCCATGCGATGCGCATAGTCGACGGCCTCAGCTACACAGGCAACGATGCGTGCGACCTCGGACGGTCGGAGACCCGCGCCCGAGGCGAGGACCTGCTTGAGGTTCCTTCCGGGCACGTACTCCATGGCGATGAACAGGAGCTCACTGTCGGCATCCTCGCCGACGTCGTGGATCGTTACGATGTTGCGGTGACTGAGGCGTCCAGCGGCCCGCGCCTCACGCAGGAACCGCTCCCGAAACTCGTCCGCCACGTCGGGGTCGATGTCGAGGCGCAGCGTCTTGAGAGCGACCTGGCGGTCAATGAGAGGATCGCGGGCGAGGTAGACGACCCCCATCGCGCCCCTGCCGAGGACTTTCAGGATCTCGTAGCGGCCCACTCTGTTGAGGCTCACCTCGACATTCTAGCCCGGATCACCCGGTCGGGGCTGCTGAGTAGGGCTCCCGGCTGGTCCCGGCATGATTGATCTACAGAAACTCAAGATGGGCGGGGGTTTCCCCCGATTCGATGAGCCGTTGGGACGTGCCGATCTGGCGTCGCTGGTCGGATCGGCACCGCGAAGCCCTGATGGCAGCGGAGAAGGCTTGGGCGCGATCCTTGCAAAAGGATGGACCGGCCTACTGGCCGAGGGGAGAGTCATGGACGCGATTGGTGACGGAATCAAGGTGGATCGGGCGACCGCCCGACTCGGCGAGCTCCAGCGGGCGGTCGGCGAGGTCGTGGTCGGTCAGGAGCGGCTGATCGAGTCGGTGCTGGTTGGCCTGTTGTGCAACGGACACGTCCTGCTCGAGGGGGTCCCGGGGCTGGCGAAGACGCTGACCGTGCGCACGTTGGCGGGGGTTGTAGGCGGGAGCTTCCAGCGCCTGCAGTTCACACCGGACCTGCTGCCGGCCGATGTCACCGGCACGCAGGTGTTCGATCCCAGAACGAGTGAGTTCGTGGCCCACACCGGGCCGGTCTTTGCCAACCTGGTGCTGGCGGACGAGATCAACCGGGCCCCGGCGAAGGTCCAGTCCGCACTGCTGGAAGCGATGGAGGAGAGGCAGGTCACTATCGGTGACTCCACCTTCAAGCTGCCGGTGCCGTTCCTCGTCCTGGCGACGCAGAACCCGATCGAGCAGGAGGGAACGTACCCGCTTCCGGAGGCCCAGCTCGACCGCTTCATGCTCAAAGCCCGCATCGGCTACCCGTCGCCCGAGGAGGAACGGAGAATCCTCGAGCTCCACCTCGGTGAGCGTTTCCCGACCCCCACACAGCTGGCAACCCTGGACGAGATCCGGGACCTGGCAGCGGTGGCGCGGCAGGTATACCTCGACGAACGGATCAACAGCTACATCGTGAGCCTGGTCGGAGCGAGCCGGGCACCGGGCGAGGTCGGCCTCGGCGATGTCGCACCGTTGATCGCCTACGGCGCCTCACCGCGAGCCACCATTGCGCTGGCGCAGGGGTCGCGTGCTCTGGCTCTGCTGCGCGGGAGGGCATACGCGACACCCGAGGATGTCAAGGAGCTGGCGCCGGCAGTCCTGCGGCATCGGCTCGTCCTGAGCTATGAGGCCGAGGCGGAGGGCGTTTCAGTAGAGGACATCATCGACCGACTGCTGCTTGCGGTCGAGGTGCCATGAGGTTCCCAGGCGTCGGCGGCTCGAGCTGTGTGAAGGCAATTCGGTGCGCTGTTACAGCGTGCCTGGGCAGCGGTGAGTGTGCTGCTGTAGGGTCCGCTGCGGGAGGGCGCCAGTGAGCCCGATCGGCCCGCGGTTGCGCCACTTTCTGGGAGCCCCACAGCCCGAGGGCTTTGTGGCCTCGAACGGCGGGCGCCTGCTAGCCCACGTCCGTCAGCTCGAGGTGCGTGCCCGTCAGGCGATGACGGCAGGGCTCGCCGGGCAGTACAACAGCGCCTTCAAGGGCCGCGGGCTTGAGTTTGAGGAGGTGCGCGAGTATCGCCGAGGCGACGACGTGCGCACCATCGACTGGAATGTCACCGCGCGAACCGGCCGTCTCCACGTCAAGCTGTTCCGTGAAGAGCGGGACCTGACCGTTCTGCTGCTAGCTGATCTGTCTGCGTCGACGCGTTTCGGCAGCGGCCCGATGACGGTTCATGATCTGATCGCCGAGGTCTCGGGCCTGTTCGCGCTCGCCGCCGGCCGGCGCGACCGGGTCGGCGCGGTGCTCTTCGACGATCACGTACGGGCGATCATCCCGCCGCGCCGCGGCTGGCGGCACGGGCTGCGTGTCGCCGGGCAGCTGCTGGGCGCGGAGCCGGCCGGTCGCGGCACGGCGGCCGGCGAGGCGATGGGCGCTGCCGCCCGGCTTCTGCATCGGCGCGGCATCGTGATTCCGGTCGTCGATCGGGCGTGTGTCCTGCCGTCACGCGAGCTTCGAGGCCTGGGCGCCCGCCACGACGTTGTCGTGATCAGGGTCGGGGACCCCCTGCTCGAGCGCAGTGCGTCGGAGGTGCCGTTACCCGTGAGCTGGGCGGAGGGACCGGGGCGGGCGGTGTTCGCGGGAGGGCGCCTGAAGCCGCCGCCGCCGGTGCCGGCGGGTGTGGATGTGCTGGAGCTGTCGACCGGCGAGGATTACCTGCCGGCAGTGAGGGCCCTTTTCCGCGAAAGGGAGCGGCGCCGTGCGCGCTGAGCTCTTGCGCATCCCTCTCCTGGTGGCGGCGCTGATGCCGGCAGCCGCCGGTACGGCTGCCGGGCCGAACCCACAGCTGCACGTGACAGTCCCGGCGGGACCGGCTGCAGTCGGAGATCGTGTCCCGGTCAGGGTCGAGGCGATGGACGGTGCCGGCGGGCTGTGGGGAGATGTTCAGGCGGAGGTCGGAGATCGGGGCGACTGGGCCGTGGCCGGGGCCCCGAAAACGGTGCCGGATGCCACCGTACCGACTTGGGTGGTCGAGTTGGTGCCGTTGCGCGTCGGCAAGCTGCCGCTGCCGCGGTTGCACGCCGCGCTGCGCTCGGCCGACGGTTCGCGGCGTGATGTGTCGGCGGCTGCAGAGCCCACCGTGACGGTGGCCTCGGTCCTGCCGCCCGGGAAGAAGATCAAGCCGGCTCCCCTGACTGCACCGATTGGCGCCCGAGGCTTCCCGTGGGAATGGGTGGTGCCGGGTGTCCTGCTGTTGCTGCCGGTCATCCTGCTGCTGCTGTGGTTCCTGCGCCGGCGACGGCGCCGCCGGAGCGACAGCGCGGGAGCGCCCGTGCTGTTGCCGCTGGACGAGCTGATGGCCCTAGTCGGCGAGCTGCGTGGCAGAATCGGCCACGTACCGGCCGAGCTGATCTGCGATCGTCTTGCCGCGGCTGTCCGACGCTTTCTCGCGCGTCGCAGCGGCGAGCCGGTGCAGGAAATGACCTCATTCGAAGTGCGCCGCCTGGCTCGGCGGAGTGCCTGGCCGTCCGGGGTTCAGGCTGCACTCGGAGAGGCGATGACACTGGCCGACGGTGTGCGTTTCGCCCGCCGGCCGGCAGGAGACGACGAGCTTGGACGGGGCCTCGATCGGACCGTGGAAGCGGCGCGCGAGCTCGATGCGCACCTCTCGGCCTGCGAGCTGGCGGATGCCGAGCAGGTGGCGCGGGAGGCCAGCGCATGATACGCCTCGCGCAACCGTGGTGGCTCGTGCTGGCGGGGACGGGCGTGCTGGCCGCAGCCCTGTGGTCGGTGCGGCGACTGTGGCAGCGGTACCCCTTTCCGCTGCGTATCGTGCGCAGCGCCAGAGGTGGTATTGCGGTGGGTGCGACGGTGATCGCCGGTCTTCTGGCCGCCGCCGCCCTGGTGCCGCTGGCGGTAGCTGCCGCACGTCCGCAGGAAGTTCTGTCACGGGAGATCGAGCATGCGAAGGGTGTGGACATTGTCATCGCACTCGACGTGTCGGGTTCGATGGCCGCGCTCGACTTCAAGCCGAGTGACCGTCTGGGTGTGGCCAAGCAGGTGATATCGGACTTCCTCGCCCGCCGGCCGGAGGACAGGATGGGCCTCGTCGTCTTCGCCGGCGCGGCGGTGACCCTCTGCCCGCTGACACTGGATCACGACGTGGCTCGGATGCTCCTCGACCGTGTGGCGCTGGGAGCGCTGCCGGACGGTACGGCGATCGGCATGGGGCTCGGCACCGCTGTCAACAGGCTGCGGCACTCCAAGGCGCGTTCGAAGATCATCGTCCTGGTAACAGATGGCGCGAACAACGCGGGAGAGCTCGATCCGATGGGGGCCGCAGAGCTGGCGCATGAGCAGGGCATCAAGGTCTACACGGTTCTGGTCGGCCGTGGCGGAGAGGTTCCGATCCCGCTGCGGTTCCAGGATCCGCGCACAGGCCAGGTTGTCACGCAGATCAGGCAGGTGCGGGTCGACGTCAATCCGGAGTTGCTCGCCAGCATTGCGCGCCAGACGGGCGGCGCGGCGTTCCGTGCCCGCGACTCGAGAGCGCTGCAGAGGGTCTTCGATGAGATTGACAGGATGGAGAAGACCAAGTTCTCGTCCGTCAAGCTCGTGCGCTACCGCGAGCGCTTCGAGCCGTGGGCGGCGGTGGCGCTGGCGCTGGTGCTCGCGGGTATCGTGGTCGAGTCCGCCCTCGGGAGATCGCCGTGGTGAGCTTTGCCGCCCCCGCGCGTCTGTGGCTGCTGGCGGTGCCGGTGGCGGCGGCGTTGGCGGTCGTCGTCCGTCACCGCTGGCGGCTTGCCGCCCAGCGGCGGCTGGCGAGCCCGTCGGTATGGCGGCGGTTGATGGGAGCTGCGCCCTCAACCGGGATCGCCCGGCTCCTGACGTGGTGTGCAGCGGCCGTGTTCTTGGTGCTCGCGCTGGCCAGGCCCCAGTGGGGCCAGACCCCGCGGGAGGTCTCGGTGCAAACTCGCGACGTCGTGCTGGCGATCGATGTCTCCGACTCCATGCGGTGCGAGGACGTCAAGCCGTCACGGTTGCGTCTTGGCCTCGAGGTGCTGCGGCGCGCCCTGCCGACGCTGGCCGGGAACAGGGTGGCTGCCGTCGTGTTCGCGGGTGATGCCTACCCCCTGGTCCCTCTCACCACCGACGTGGAGGCCGTGGCGACGTTCCTGGACAGCGTCGAGCCGGGCTCGATCGCCCTTCCGGGCTCGAACTTGGAGCGCGCCGTTGCAACCAGTCTTGAGCTGCTGCCGGACGC